>Ga0316206_1000233_pt1 | contig 98070 bp, 97 predicted proteins | sample 6monthpyrite_MG_FD_204942 | JGI IMG/M metagenome (GOLD analysis project Ga0316206, IMG submission 204942) | Microbial mat bacterial communities from mineral coupon in-situ incubated in ocean water Damariscotta River, Maine, United States -... | ecosystem: Environmental > Aquatic > Marine >...
ATGTATCTGGTTTGACACCTGTCAATCTTTTAAATATCTCTGGTTTTAGTTGTTGTAGTTTTTCATAATTCTTCATAAATTATAAAAAGCAATTTTTAGACCTTTTTTGGGTTATGCAAGAAGTCTAGTGATTAACTCCCATCTCTATAGCATCAATTAAATAGTTAGAATGTGAAGATGCAGAAGTAATAACAATTTTTTGATTTGAGTTTTTTTCTTTAATCTTTTGTAACATCTCTATACCATTCATTTTTGGCATAAGAATATCACTGACGACTATGTCAAAATGTTCTTTATTAAAACACGCAAGCCCCTCCAGACCATCAAAAGCAGTTTTTACTACTTTAAAAAATTTCTCTAAGTATTGACGTAACTGTGAATTTATAAGGTCTTCATCTTCAACTATTAAAACAGATAAGTCAGCTGCAATTTTTTGTAATTTTAGGATGTTGTTTCTTACCATGGATACCTACACTATAGGATTAAGTTATAAAAATTTTACTCTTCTATTCTTAAGTTAGCTTTTAATATCCTTAACAGTGTTAATATCATTGTTTTTTATTAGTATCAATTGTTTTGTTGTTTATTTTTGATAGTCTAACACTAGAGCAAAAGGAATCTAAATTAGAGAAAAACTGTTTGATAAAAAATAGAGATAGAATCAGTTTGAGCGTAATAAAGGGAAGATAATAAATCATGTATAAACATCTATGATTTATAGTCGTTTAATCTTTATTTTATCAAACTTAAATAAATTATCGAAATATTTTTTCTTTTTATGCAGTTTTTTCATTATAAATGGATTTTCTAATGATTGTATTTCTTTTCCATTGTATTGAAGTTTTAAGGAATATGGTTTTTTCATCAATATTGTATGAACATAAATCGTGTATGCTTCTGCAAAATCTTCAAAAAAATTATTTGAAGCATACAATGAACAAAAATCAGTATTAATCAAGTTTAAAATGATTTTATCTGAATCTTTTAAACTCATAGTAGATTTATCAAAACGATAGAATTTAATATCTTTTCTATGTTTAAAACTCTTATCATATATTGAGTTAGTAAAGGATATCCATGATAAAGAGGAAAATGGGAAAAGGTTAGGATTACCTTTGTATGTTTTTGGATGCACTTTTTCTGATAATCCGATAATATGTGCGATTTCATGGAGTAATATAAATTGAATTGCTTGTTTTCGTGTATTTTGAGATGTTTCCTCTATCTTTAATGATAGGGCATAATCATCGACTTTTTTAAATGCACTATTAATTCTCCAAGTTGCCCATTCGTTTGCTGTAAGTTTTAACAATACATCTTGGTCAAGAATAATCAATCCACCATAATAATCATTTTTTTTATAGATGTGCTCACTAAAACCTGTACTACCTAAGCCTGATAGAATAAATATTCCTATCAACTTTGTTTGAAGTTGTTTTTTAATTTGGTTTGGTAATTCTTCTATAGCAGAAATCAAATCCTTTTTAAAATTAGGATTGATAGTAGCTACCGGAGTGGGTACATCATCATATCCATACAATTTATTATCCATTGCAATGTACTCAACAATGTTTTTAGGAGCTGCATAGATACGTTTAATTATAGATTTATTACTCCAGCCTTTCCATGTTTGAAATTTTTTAATACTATGATTGTCATGTTGAAGCTTTAACGCTTTCATATCTTCATTAGCTGACAAGGATAGTACTAAGATAAAAGTTGAAATTATTGAGATTAATTTTTTCATTTTTAGAGTGTATCAAATTAAAATAGAATAAATATTAAAATAACTAACATAGTGAAAAAAAATTAAAGTGTCATAATTTGCTGTTTTCGGGATTTTTAGTTTATTTTAAATTCTCCAGTAACCGGAGTCACTAACACTATTGTTAATTATTCTAATAATGAGCTATAAATATCTATGATTTACTATATGAAACGGTTTAAAGGTTTTGCTCGAAAAATTACCAACAAATGAACTTGATAGAAGTTTTACAGATGAAATAGTATATGATGAGAGTGAAAATACCTTAGTTTAAATTATTATCAATATAGATAATAACTTTGATATGAGAACTTTAGCTTGGGGTATTGAAAGCTATTTACAAGTAGAACAATTAAAGAATCTCAACTGTGGTATAATCCAAAGATATTACTAAATCATTTGCAAAAAATGATTTAGTAATTTATTTATGTAAAAAATATAAAGGTTAAATATGTTAGAAGATAAAGAGAGATGGAATAAAAGATTTGTTGAATTTCCAATGCCGGATGAAGCTGCAAAAGTAGTGCAAAAATACATAGCAAGGGCAAATATTGGACAGGCAATAGACATAGCATGTGGGACTGGGAGAAATACCCATTTCTTGGCAGATAAAGGTTTTTTGGTAGATGCTATTGATATTTCAGACTATGCTTTAGGGTGTGTAAAAAAAAGTGCAACTATAAATAAAATAGATGCAGATTTAGACAAGTACAATATAGCTCAAAATAAATATGATTTAATAGTCAATACTAACTATTTAAACCGCCGCCTAGTCTCGCAGATGAAAAATGCTTTAAAAGTTGGAGGAATAGTGATATTTGAAACTTTTATTATAGCTCATGGGGATTATAAACACGAGACAACAAATTTAGACTATTTACTTAGAAAAAATGAACTTTTACATTCTTTTATAGGGCTTGATGTTATTTACTATGAAGAAAGAGATGATGTGAATTTAAGAGGTGAAAAAGTTCGTATAGCTTCACTTGTGGCGAGAAAATCATAATCAATTTATGAAAGGCATAAGGCTGTTGTTTTAAAAAAGTAGTTATACATGTGAATTATCACATGTATAAATTTTTATTTAAGTAAAGATTTGGCGATGCTTCTTGCAGCTTCTCGACCATCTAAAGCTGCTGTAACGACTAAGTCGGCACCTCTAAAACAGTCTCCGCCGGCATAAATACCCGGTGTTGTCGTTTCATGAGTTACTTCATTTATGATAACACCACCCCAACTGTTTGTTTCTATGCCATTTTCATGTAAGAATGATGGTACAGCAGGATCAAAACCTAAAGACATAATGATTATATCCGCTTTAACTCTAAATTCGCTACCCTTTACTTCTTCCATTTTTTGACGACCACTTTCATCTTTCATGCCAAGTGTCGTTTTTACAACCTTGACACCAACTGCCATTGCGTTTTCATTTAAAACTATCTCTTTTGGAGATGCAAAGAAAGTAAAATCCACACCCTCTTCCATGGCATTTTTATATTCTTTTTGACTTCCTGGCATGTTGTGGGCATCTCTACGATAAAGGCAGGTTACACTCCTAGCACCCTCTCGTTTTGCAGTTCTGAGACAATCCATTGCAGTATCACCACCACCAATTACAACAACATTAAGGTCTTTAAAGTCAAATTTTTTATCATACGAAAGTTTAAAGTTTTTTCTTTGGATTGCAGTTAAATAGTCCATTGCAGCATAAACGTTACTAGCTTTTTCACCAACTAAACCAGCATTTTTTGCTTTTGTTGCACCAACCCCGATAAACATTGCGTCATGTTCCTTTGCAATATCTTCAAAAGTGATATCTTTTCCTACTTCACAGTTTAAAATGAGTTTCAAACCGGCTTCTTCAAGTAGTTTTACACGTCTTTCAACTACTTTTTTGTCAAGTTTAAAACTGGGTATTCCATATGTTAAAAGCCCACCAGATTTATCACTTCTTTCATACATGGTAACAGCAATACCTGAACGTAGAAGATACGTAGCGCATGAGAGGCCGGCAGGTCCACTTCCTATAATAGCTACTTTTTTATTTGAGGTAATTCCTGGAAAGTCAAGTTTATAACCAGCTTTAAATCCAGCTTCTGTGATATGAGTCTCAATTGAACTGATAGTTATTGCACCATGACCATCATTTAAAGTACAATCACCCTCACAAAGTCTGTCATGAGGACAAACTCTACCCATAATTTCGGGAAAAGGTGAAGGTTCATTGGAGAGTTTGAACGCAAATTCTAGATCTTTCTCGGCAACAGATTTTAGCCATTGAGGAATATAATTATGAAGTGGACATTTATTTAAACAAAATGGATCTCCACATTGAATACATCTTTCACTCTGAGCTGACGCATCATGTTTATCAAATACCTCATAAATTTCGCCGAAATCTTTTGTTCTCTCCACCACTAATCTCTTTGTTGGATCAAGTCTTTCAGTTGTTAAAAATTCTTTCATATTAATCTCCAGTCTCAATATTAAGAGGTAGTTTTGTTAAGTTTTTAGGACGAACAAGCCAAAAATTTCTAACTTCTACTCTAAAATTATCAATCAATTCTTTTGCTTTTATGCTACTTGTTTCTACAACATAATCTTTAAGCAATCTTTTTAGTAAGTGTCTAGCATCATCACCTTCGTCTGTATCTATACGAATTGCTTCAACAAGTTCACGGTTGACATTTTCGACAAAATTGTGATCAGAATCATACACAAAACTAACTCCTCCGGTCATACCAGCACCAAAGTTGATACCTGTACGACCAATAATTACAACTATGCCACCTGTCATGTATTCACAAGCATTATCTCCAGAGCCTTCAACTATTGCTAATGCTCCTGAGTTACGAACAGCGAACCTTTCACCAACAGAGCCGGAAATATAAAGTTTACCACCGGTTGCCCCGTAAAGGCAGGTGTTACCGCCAGCACCAAATTCTTCACCCTCATTTTTAGAAGTGATTATGATTTTACCGCCATGCATACCTTTACCGATATAGTCATTTGCTACACCGTTAAGGTAAATTGATACACCTGGAATCAAAAAAGCACCTAAGGCTTGCCCGGCTATTCCGTTAAGACTGATTTTAATTGTATCTGCTTTTAAACCTTTGTCTCCGTAAAATTGGGCTATTTCACCACTGATTAATGCACCAAAGCTTCTGTTGACGTTTGATATTTCTCTTTTTATTCGTATAGGATATTCAGGATGCTTAATTGCTGTCATGGCTTCGGCTAAAACATCTTTTTCAAAAGCATTGTCATCAAAAGGGTGATTAAATTTTTGTTGATGAGTATTGACACCTTTTTCCTGATGCAAGATTGAAGAAAAATCAAATTTCTGTGCAAATTCATCTTTTACAACTTTTAATAAATCGACATGACCAATCATTTCGTCCATAGTTTTAAAACCAAGTTCAGCCATAATAGAGCGGATATCTTCAGCCATCAAAGTGAAGTAATTTATTATTTGATCCACATGTCCTTTAAAAAAATCTTGACGAAGTTTCTCATTTTGAGTTGCAATACCTACAGAACATTTATTGACATGACAAATACGAAGCATTTTACAACCAATAATTGATAAAACACCTGTACCAAATGCATAACTCTCAGCACCAAGTAGTGCAGCTTTCACGATATCCAGACCTGTTTTTAGACCACCATCTGTTTGAAGTTCAACAAGACCACGAAGATTATTCGCCTTGAGTGCATTATGTGCTTCACTCAGTCCAATTTCCCATGGATTACCGGCAAATTTTATGGATGTCAGTGGAGCAGCACCAGTACCGCCATCACCGCCGGAGATAATTATTTTATCAGCATATGCTTTTGCAACACCTGCTGCAATAGTACCAACACCGATAGTTGAAACTAGTTTAACAGCTACTCTCGCTTTTGGATTGACCTGCTTCAAATCAAAAATAAGTTGAGCTAAATCCTCAATGGAGTAAATATCGTGATGCGGTGGAGGCGAGATAAGTGTAACACCTGGAACGGTGTAACGAAGCTTGCCAATTAGCGCACTTACTTTATGCCCAGGTAATTGACCACCTTCGCCGGGTTTTGCACCTTGAGCTACTTTTATCTGAATCTCTTCGGCACTTCTTAGGTAAGCCGGAGTTACACCAAAACGACCGGATGCGACTTGTTTGATTTTTGAACGACGTTCAGTGCCATTTCGTGTAACATCTTCACCACCCTCACCAGAATTTGATTGACCGCCAATTCTATTCATGGCAATGGCCATAGTCTCATGTGCTTCGGGAGATATGGAACCAAGGCTCATAGCAGCAGATGAAAATCTTTTGAAAATTTCCTCTTTTGGCTCAACCTCAGAAATGTTTATAGCCTGTCTATCAGATTTAAGTTCAAAGAAATCACGAATATATTTCAGACCTCTTTTATTTACTAAGTCTCTTAATTTATCATAATCTTTTTTTTCACCACTGCGCGCAACTGCATGAATAGCATGAATAACATCTGGACCAAAATCATGATGTTCTTGTCCACTATAAAATTTATAGTATCCGCCAATATTTAATGGAAATATTTTATTAAAGCCATCTTCTCTAAATGCATCGGTATGATATTTTTCTATTCTTTTGTGTATATCATCATAACCGAGTCCTCCAAGCGCAGAATTGGAAGTTTCAAAACAATCTTCAACAACTGTATTACTGAGTCCCAAGACATCAAATAGTCCAGCGTTACGATAAGAAGCCACAGTAGCTATACCCATTTTGGACATTATTTTTAAAAGTCCATTATTTAAAGAGGTGTGTACGGAATGAAGAGCTTCATGACATGTTAGATTTATGACATTCGATTTGTCCAGAATTTCTATCACTGTTGCAAAAAGTAAATTTGGATAAATCGCACTTACTCCATACCCTATCAGGACGGCTGCACTATGAGAATCTACAACTTCTCCGGTTACTGCAATCATAGAGACTAGATGACGAATTTTAGCTCTCAAAAGTGCAATATTTAGACGACCGATAATCATAACCATTGGAATAATCTTATTTAAACGATTAAACTCTCTATCGTCTAAAATAACTATTCTAGTTCCATCGTTTTTGATTGAATCAATAACCTTACTCACTAAGCTGTCCATTGCATCTTTAAGATTTCCTGTATAGGCAGTTGAGAATGTCGTGTTATGATAAAATGCCTGATAACGAGGGGAGTTTCTATCTCCAAATGATTTTAGGACTTCAAGTTTTTCACTCGTTATGATTGGTGAAATTGCTTTTAAACGATGTGCATGGCTGGGGATCTCATTAAGTATATTATGTACTTCACCAAATCCAGTATTTAAACTCATAACAACTTTTTCACGAATAGGATCAATTGGTGGATTAGTCACTTGAGCAAATTTTTGTTTAAAGAAATCAGAAAAAGATCTTTGTTTATTTGAAAAAGCAGCTAGGGGCGTATCATCACCCATAGAGCCAACAGCCTCTTTTCCTTCAATTATCATAGGTTCGATTACTTGTTCTACTACTTCTTGAGTGATATTAAAAAATCTTTGTCTTTGTATAAAGTTTTCTTTATTAAAATCACACTGAGCTGTGTATTGCTCTTCTACATGTTCTTGGAGATAAATCATATGCTCATTTAACCATTTCATATATGGATTTGAGCTTTTCAAATAATCATTTATTTCGCTGTTTTTAAGTACTTTTCCAAATTTAAGATCAAGTCCCAGCATCTCGCCTGATTGAAGACGACCTCTTTCTTTAATATCTTCTTCTTTTATATCTACAACACCATATTCACTGGCAATAAGTAGATTATTATCATTCGTGATGATATATTTTGAAGGACGAAGACCATTTCTGTCAAGCACACAACCAATATAACGACCATCTGTTACAGAAAATGCAGCCGGACCGTCCCACGCTTCAAATACCGTAGAGTGGTACTCATAAAATGCACGAAGTTCAGGATCCATGTGTGGAGCATTTTGCCAAGCTGATGGAATGATTGCACGAGCTGCTTTAAAGAAATCCATGCCGTTTGCTATTAGAAACTCAAAGAAGTTGTCAGCGCTGGCACTGTCAGATGCATCTAGTTGTAAAATAGGAAGAATTCTTTGTATTTCATCATCGGTAAAAACTTCACTTTTAATAGATTCTGATTTTATCTTAACATTTATACGATTGCCTTCAACCGAGTTAATCTCACCATTATGAGCGACCGCACGAAACGGTTGTGCCAGTCTCCACTCTGGAAGTGTGTTTGTCGAAAATCTTTGATGAAATAGTGAAAAAGAAATTTTAAAGTTTTCATTTTGGAGGTCTTTATAAAACTCTTTAATATGAGTAGGCATAACAAGCCCTTTATATGAAAGAACTTTTGAACTCATAGAAGCTATATAAAAATTTTTATCATCAATCAGCTTATGTTCACTTTCTTTGCGAGAAAGATATAAAAGTGCATCAAATCTATTTGTAGCCATAATGGAGTTTGGAGTTATAAATAATTGCACAATATGTGGTAAAGATTCTAATGCTTGATCGCCAAGAGCAGCTGTATCAACAGGTACATCACGACGGCAGACAATTTTTAAGTCATTGTTCTCACAAACCTTTTCTATCACATCCAAATGGGCCTTGTCTTTTGTAAACAGAGATGCTACGGCAAATTGCTTAGGTAGTTCAACACCCATTGCAAATGCTTCACTACGGATAAATTCATCTGGTATGGAAAGCAATAAACCGCTTCCATCACCTGTCTTTCCATCTGCTGCAACTGCACCACGATGCATCATGCGCTCCAATGCTGTAACTGCATCATCTAAAACTTTGTGAGATGCCTTGTTTTTAATGTTGGCAACAAGACCAAAACCACAGTTGTCCTTAAACGATCTCAATAAATCATGATGTTCAACCATTTTCACTCCTATAATTTAATAAATTTCATAAAATAATGCTATTTATTATAAATTTAATCTCTTTTTAAAGTAACTTAGTCTATTTAGAGATAAAGTACGGTATTGTACTATTTAAAGGTTTAAAAAAGTATAATACTAGAAATAATTTATATCTAAATTTTAAATTTGTGTATAAAAGAAGCAGGTAGATGCAGGGTTATATCATAAATCTTAATAAAGTTAAAGATGAAGATTTAATAGTCACAATAATATCTAGAGAGAGCTTAGATACTCTTTATAGGTTCTATGGAGCAAGACATGGAACTATAAATATGGGCTTTAAAATAGACTATGAGAAAGAAGCATCCGGTAAATCAAATATATCAAGATTAAAAGATGTGATTCACATAGGCTATAAATGGATAAATGATTACAAACTGCTTAGGCTTTGGCAGGATTTTTTGTCACTTTTTCATAAACATCTAAAAGATGCCCAAGAATTAGATCTATTCTACTTTGAGCTTATTGATAATGCCTCAATTGCATGGGATAAGCAAAATCCAAAAAGAGTAGCTGTAGAATCTTATGTGAAACTATTAGAACACGAAGGAAGATTACATAAGGAGCTGAATTGTTTTTTATGTTCCTCTCCTATAAAAGGAGACATTTCACTTATTAGAGCTTATTTGCCAACACATAAGGAGTGTACTCATACGCTTAGCGTAACACAAGATGCATTCTATGAACTTTTTTTAAATAAATCTACTTTATTTATGAGTGACAAAGAAGTAGATAGACTTTGGTATGTTTTACTTGAAGGTTTATGATAGGCATACGATGTTAGTTATCAATATAAATAATATTTATTCTATAATGCTAGTATGACTGTTTATTATATGGCGATTTTCTTATTTATTTTTGCGGCTTGTGGTCTTGTTGCCGATACAAATGTCACGAGCGTTTATGAAGACACTTATATAGATCGAGCACATAGTGTAATTTCAGATAAGGTTGTTGATTATTCAGATAATGTAGACATAGCACTGAGTGAGATGTTGAAAAATTCAGATGAGAATGTTACAGCTATCAAAATAAATAAAAAACAGTCTGCAGATGCTTTTTTTCGCAGTGATAAATTTTTTCAAGAAACTGATGAAACATATGTATCTGTACGCTTAGATTCAAACTTTAACTCTACTGGAACTAGTAATTTTAACATAGCAGTAAATGCACGTCTCCCCTTAAGCCGCAGTACAAAAGAATACAATCTATTTATAAATGACCTTAATCAAAATAATTTTAATGACATTATTAAGAGGGAATCTATTGACAAACAGTCTAGAATAGAGATAGGAATTAATTACTTTGCACCTCTTTTTTATGAGATGAAATCAAAATATTCGATTGGAACAAATGGTATAAACCCTTTTGTTCTTGCAAGATATACAATCAGAAAAAAATTTTATACATGGAAAATTGAACCAATACAAAGCTTTAAATATTCACTAAAAGATCATTTTGAAGAGGAAACAAAAATATACTTTGATAAGCCATTAGGTGAGTTCAGACTTTTTAGGATTGACCTTCACCGTTCTACGAAAGCTAAGCATTCTGGTATGGATTATGGACTGGCGTTAGAACATTATTGGATTCTTAAAGACAATACTGGCTTAAGTGTGTCACAGTCATTTTTTGGTAACACAAAATATGAATACAGCACAAATAATTCACTGATCCCACAGGAGACAAAAAGCGATGGAGGAATTACAAACTACACTACATCACTAAGTTATCGTAGAAGTGTATGGCGCAAATGGTTTTTTTATGGAGTGACTCCAAATGTAAACTTCCAAAAGCAATACGGCTATAAAACCAATTTTGGGCTTAATTTTTTCATAGATTTATATTTTGGCAGCATAAAATAATCTATTATGTTTTTTTAGCCATTTTCTTGAAAAATGCTTTGATACTTTTTAAGTATGCAGGTGTGGAGAGCCTTTATTAATTTTTTTTTACTATAATAAGCAATCAAAATCTAAAAAGGTAATTTACATGCAAAATAGAACAAGAAAAGGGTTCTCACTAATAGAACTGATGATTGTTATAGTTATTTTAGGACTCTTAGCAGCTATGGTTTTGCCAAGTCTTACCGGTAAAGGTGAAGAAGCAAAGCGAAATTTAGTTTGTGTTCAAATGAAAAGTATTTATAACGGTGCGTTGGACATGTTTAAGATAAATAACAGCGTGTACCCATCTACGGAAGAAGGCTTAGAAGCACTTATTAAAAATCCTGATGAAGAGAAATATGCAAACTATTCAACAAGCGGTTATTTCAAAGATTCTAAAATGCCAAAAGATTCTTGGGGTAGTAAATTTATCTACATAAATGATGAAGGCTCAGTTGAACTTATCTCACTTGGTGCAGATAAAAAAGAGGGTGGAAAAAAAGAAGGTGCTGATATAAAAATGAGTGAGTGTAAATAAAGTGACTTTATGAAAAGGGCTTTTTCTCTTATAGAATTACTAATAGTTATTATGATTATTGGTATTGTCTATACTCTTGCAATTAGTAAATTCCAAAAGATTGGGGAAAAATCTTCAACGCTCACACTTGAAAATTTAAAAGAAAAATTGCAGTCTTTTACACATGAAAAGAGTGTTAAGCTTTTATGTTTGGATGACTGCTCTAGTTGTGATATTTTTGTAGATGGTGAAAAAAATGAAAAGATTGAAGATCTTTTGGATGATAGTGTAAAAGTTTATAGGTATGAACTCTCTTACGGTTTCGTAGAGTCTGCAAAAGATATTTATTTTAACGTAGATGATGTTGAAGAAGATGTTTGCTTTTCCTATGAAGTGGATAGCAATGGAGTCGGCAATCAGGTCTTAGTTGAGTTGAAAAATCATTTTTATGATTTTTCAAGTTATTTGAATGAAACAACAGTGTATGATTCGATGCAAGAAGCTATTGAAGCTAGAGAAAATTTACGAACAGAAGTGATGAAATGATTTTTAAGTTCAAAGGTATCGATGGAGATGGAAATAGGGTTAGTGATAAAGTAGAAGCGATATCTTTAGTAGAAGCTAAGAACAAGTTAAAAGCAAAAAATATTATCTATAAGAGTATTTCAGAAGAGTCGCCATCTTTTTTTGATAATTTAGAGTTTAGTAGAAAGTATAAAATTCCTGCAAAAGAGTTATCCTCATTATCAAGAGAACTTGCTATGTATATCCGTTCGGGTATAACGATAGTTTCAGCACTTAAAATCATACAAACACACTATGAAAAAGATAAAAAGATAAAATTATTCCTCACAACGGTAAGTACACATCTTGATGAGGGGAAAGATTTTTATACAGCACTTGATACTCAAAAAATCGTAATTCTTCCTGATTTTTTTATACAATCCATAAGGGTAAGTGAGAGTGGTGGTATTCTTGATGAAGTCCTCATGGAATTGTCACGCTTTTTAAAAGAGCAAGATAAAATAAATAAAGAGATAAAAGCTGCTTTTGCTTACCCCTCTTTTATGATTGTAATTTCACTTTTGATGATCTCTTTTATGCTTGCATTTGTTGTACCTCAAATAACCGGAATTTTTGAGAGCATGCATCAAAAATTACCGACGCCGACTATAGTGGTAATTGCCATGGGTGATTTTTTTAATCATAATTTTACAACAATACTGGCAGTTATTTTTGCCTCCACTGCTATTTTTATGCTCTTGATGAAAAAGAGTTATAATTTTGCATACAGCATACACAAACTTATACTAAAAGTACCACTTTTTGGTGAAATAGCAGAAAAAAGTGAATTGGCTAGATTCTCTTATATTGCATCGCTATTAACTCGCTCCGGCGTGCCCTTTGTGCAAACTATAAATCTTAGCGCAAATATATTAAATAACTTGGTATTAAAAGAGTTGTTTAGCGGTGCTGCAAAAAAAGTGGTGGAGGGTAAACTACTTTCAAATGCACTCAATGATTCTAAAATAAAAATTGATTATGCTTTTATTCAGTCTATAGCATTAGGGGAAGAAACTTCTCAAATTGAGAATGTTCTGAGTAATCTCTCAGAACTGTATTTTGAAGAAAACAGAGATAAAGTCAGCATGCTATTAACTTTGCTTGAACCGGCATTAATGCTTTTTGTCGGTGGAAGTATAGGATTTATCGTGGCGGCCATGTTATTACCGATTTTTTCAATGAGTATTAACTAGGCATGAATAGATACAGTAAAAAAGCGATAGCACTTCTTATCACAGTGCTTTTTGTTATGGCGATAACAGTAGCTATAGGTGTAGGACTGAGGCAGGTAAAAGAAGCATCACATAATGTTGAAAATGAAAATTTTATAATTCAAACAAGTCTAATTTTAGAAGATGTCATGGAAATTCTAAAAACTTCAAAAGAGTTGAATGATATAAACTCAAGTACTGATTTTTTTGTTTTTTTATCACAAATGTCTTTTATACCTTTACAAAGTAATGGGCTGAGAATGAGTATTGAGCTAAGCAGCGCAAGATCAAAGTTTAATGTCAATACTTTAATGAGCAACAGTACAACAGTTGATACGAACAAAGTAGAAGCTTTAAAGCTATATCTAAATAAGTATATGATAAATAGTGAGTATGTTGGGTTTTTGCTTGATAATATGGGTGGAATTAAAGAAGATTTATCTTATAATAGCGCCATATTTAATGAAAAACCCTATCTATTTAGAAATTATATTACGTCTAAAAAACATTTAAGCGAGATTGATGATTTTTATGAAAAAACCAATCATGACAATAATTTGAAAAATATAAATTTTGACAAACTGTTTTATTTTAGTAGTGATAAAAATAGTGTAATTGATTTAAACTATGCAACGCCACAAACATGGGAGTTTATCCTTGGTTGCGATGAAACAAAAGCGAAAGAACTTTCTTTAGGAATGGGTACTTACACCTCTTTAGATGACCTAAGTCTAAGCGATGATGAAAAGTTGAGTTTATCTTATTTTAAATACAATTTTTTTGAAAAAGTTATAGATGTTAATATCGAGATAGAGGAAAATTCTCAAAATGCTAAAATCATGTTTGAATACGATATAAATAAGAAAAAGGGTTCTAATTTTGTTTACGAAATTTAATAATAAGTTTAACACAATATTTTTAGACACTAGCTCTCCAAAGTTTGAAGTGACTGATAAAGTAAATGTCATTTTATCTCCATCGTTTTATTGGGTCAAAAAACTTGCTTTGCCTGTTAAGTATGCAAGAGATGCTAAAAAACTCTTGCCATCAATATTTGAAGATATTTTACCTGATGGAAATTATAGCTATAGCGCATATAAAAGTGGTGATGATTTTTTTGTATTTGCTTATGAAGACAAATATATTATAGACATACTTTCTGAAAAAGGGATAGCTAATTCTAATATTGCAAATGTGTATTTTGCTCAAAGCGAATTAACAAATCTTAGTGGGGCAGTTAAAATTAGTGACGATCAAAGTATTTATATAAAAGAGGATATTCTCATTTTGGTTCCGTGTTGTTGGATAGAGGAAAATTCCGACCTAGATATGAATGAACTTACACTATCAAAACATGCTATTGTTTTGCAACAATTTGGACATATAGTTGATCAAAAAAGTATTTACAATATTGGTGCAATATTACTTGTTTTGATTATGTTGATATCTGCAGAATATATTATTACAATACAAAAAATAGCAAATATCAGTACTGAGACAGATGATATTTTTGCGAAACATAATTTAAAGTCAACAATGTTTCAAAATAAGGCATTACTGAAAAAATATTTATCTATTCATGAAAGGCAGACAAAGATTAGAAAATATATTTCACATATTTTATCGCTGAACTTAAAAGCTTCGGAAAAGTTATCTTTACTTTCCTTGAAAAATAATATTTTAGAAGCAGATTTTAGTGATTTATCAAAATTAAGTCAAAAAAATATAACTGATAAGTTGAAACTAAATGCAGTAAAATTTAAAGTATCGACGTCTAAAAATAATTGGCATGTGGAAATAATATTATGAATCGTATAAATCCATTGTATATTGGGATAGCCTTAGTTATAATACTTTTCTTATTAGCTATAAAATTAAGCAGTGCTAAAAGTGAACTAAAAGATGTGCAGGCTTCTTATAAAGAGACTTCAAAACTCTCAACTAAACTTACTGGACTAAAAGATGTTTATTCTAAAGATAGGGTAAAAAAATCACTACAAAGAATTTTGAAACTTTCAACTTCAGCAAAGATAGAAGAAAAAACAAGTACCTTCGGTGTTATAATCACTTCAGAAAGTATGAATAAAAATGAAATCAACGCTTTAATGGGTAAATTATTAAATGAGGCTTTTAATATAAATCTACTAAAGATAAAAAAACTTAGCGATACTACCGCTAGCCTTTATGTGGAGATAAAATGGTAAATAGATTTTTTATATTTTTTTTATATTTTATATTTTTTATATCGGCACTTATGTATTTTACGCAAAAAACTAGCATATATTATTTTTTAGAAAAAGAGCTTAAACCATACGCTGTAATTATTTCAGATGAAGAGATTCTAGACAGTGGATTTACTCTTAAAATTGAGCACGCGAATATTTCACTTAAACAAATACAAACAGCATCAATCTCTGAGGTAAATGTGAAACTCTTTGCTTTTTATAATGCAATAGATTTTAAAGATATAGTTTTATCCAGTGTAGTAAAATCTTTCATTCCACTTCATATAGGGATGGCAAAAGTCACTTATAGTATATTTGCTCCCCTAAATGTCAATGCAGTTGCAGTAGGTGGCCTTGGAGAGGTATATGCTCAGATAAATGTATTGGATAGAACAGTACATGTTAAGCTTATACCATCAAAGTTAATGTTAAAAAACTATCGATCCACATTACATAACTTTGTAAAAAATAAAAGCGGGGAGTACGAATATGATAAAACTTTCTAACTCCTATATGATTCGGGTAATAACAAGACTGCTAGTACTGCTTGTAATTGCAAAAAGTATATCATTGGCTTTGTGGTGGTTTTTGCCAAGTGATGGAATTGAACTTCAAATTAAAGATAATTATAAGCCAAGGTATCAAAGAGTCGACTTTAAAAACATGGTGAATAACATTGTAATAGAAAAATCTGTAGTCATTGAAAAACCTACTGTTGCTCCCGCTATTGATAACATGATTTTAAAAGCTTTGTATGGTGTAGGTTCAAAAGGTTTTGCCATAGTAGCTATGAAAGCTTCGCCTAAAAAAACATCAATAATTTCTGTTGGTGAGGACTTTTCTGGGTATGCATTAAAAACTATTTTAGGCAATGGCGTTGTTTTTACAAAGGAAGGTAAAGAACATGTTTTGTTTATGAATATGATAGAAAAAAAAATCATGGAACAGATAAAAAAACCAGTTTATATACCAGCTAAAGCTGAAGATAAAAAAACTGTGTCTAAAAAAGATATACAATCTTATGCAAAAAATCCAAAACAAATATGGAAAGATATAGCGATAGATGAAGTAAAAGTCGGTAATGAAATAAAAGGTTTTAAAGTTAATAGAATCAATAAAAAATCTAAAATGTATGCGCTTGGACTAAAGGTGGGTGATATAATAGTTGAAGTAAATAATGTAAGACTAAAGTCATATAAAGATGCTTTAGATGTATATAAAGATATAAATAATTTAAGTACTGTACAAATTATAGTGCTTAGAAATAATACAGAAGTGGAGTTAGTATATGAGATTAATTAGATTGGCATTTTTGGTTAGTAGTTTAGTGTTTGTTTTATCTGCGAGAGAGCAGGTGAATATTAATTTTTCAAATTTAGAGATAAATGATTTTATCAAACTTACATCAAAAATAACAAACAAAAATATTCTAATAAACAATAGGCTGAGCGGAACTGTTAATTTTGTGAGCAGTACTCCCGTTTATGATGACGAACTCATTGATATTTTGATCTCTGTACTAGAGTCAAAAGGCTATACTCTTGTTCGAAATGGTTCTTTGTATAAGGTAGTCCGCTCAACTGAAGCTTCTCAGCAAAATGTTAGCGTTATGGCTCAGGGAAAAAATGTTTATGGTTCTCTCATGGTAACGCAGGCTATTAAAATTGAGGGTGAAAATGTAGATATTATAGCTGCAAAGATTCGATATCTTATCTCAAAAACTGCAAAACTTATGACCTTGAAAGAGAGTAATACTATTTTAATTACAGACTACCCTAAAAATATACAAACAATTAAAAAAGTCATTGGAGAGATAGATACACACAAGACCTTTATAGTGAAAATTGTACATATTAAAAATACTGAAGTTAAAAAATTACAGGCACGCTTACTCGATATCTCTAAATCTATTTTCAACGCCAAAATCTCATCAGAAGCAGTTAAATTAGTTTTGGATAAAAATATTAACGGCATAATTATTATTGGAAACAAAGAAAATGTTGCAAGGATTGAGGAGTTAATAGTAGAACTTGATGTTGAATCAAACGTAGATAATAGTGTTAAAATATTCTCTCTTAAAAATTCTGATGCTAAGTTAGTATTGGCAAGCTTAAATGAAATTATAGCTAAACAGATATATTCAGATCCATCCTTAAAGCCAAGCGTTTCCATGAGTGAAGATATTAATGCCATTATTGCAATTGGTGAACCTGCTATCGTAAAAGGGCTTAAGCTGATTATTGACGAACTTGATAGAGAAAAATTCCAGGTTTATGTTCAGGCAAGAATTATAGAGATTAATAAAAACGATGCACAAAATATTGGTATAAAATATGGTTTTGCTGCCGGTGATGTGTCTTCATCCGGTCTTTATGCTATGAGTACAAATTTTGGAGATGGAGCATTGAGTGGAACCGCATCGGCGGCTGTGCTTGACGCTTTAGGGAAAATCGGTTCTGCTACAAAAAGTGCTTTGGCACTTGGAGCTGCAATAGACTTTTTACAGACAAAAGGTGCTTCAAATACTATTTCGAATCCGTCTATACTTTGTGTAAATAATAAAGAATCCTCTATATATGTGGGTAAAACTATATCTGTATCATCGGGAACAACGACCGGTACAGTTGGAACTACTTCATCATTTCAAAGGGAAGATGTAGGTTTAACGCTGAAAATTAAACCTAGAGTTTCTTCAAAAGATAAAGTAACATTAGATGTTGAAACTGTTCTAGAAAGTGTTTTAGACGATGGGTCAAATAATAAGACTGGACAACCTATTACCTCTAAACAAAAGGTTAAAACTCAAGCTATCCTTAGGCATGGCGAAAGTATAATCATCGGTGGGCTTGTGAAAAATTCCAGCCAAAATGGTAAAACAAAAATTCCATTGCTAGGTGATATTCCATTTTTAGGTGAGTATCTGTTTTCCTCTAAATCTGAAACTAACTCAGAAGACAACTTAATAGTTATATTAACTCCTTACGTTATAGATAATAGTGAAAATCTATCTCAACTCCAAAAAAACTTGGGAGAACTTGTTAGTATACAAAGAGCGTATAATAAAAAAGTGTTTGAAAAAATAGAGAACAGCGAAACATCGCAGAAGAAAAATGTTGAGAAAGAAGATAGTACTAATGACAACGTAGACGAAGACTCATTCTCTGGAGATATGTAGATGTTAACATTAGAACCTCTTCATAACCGTTCTCTTGAAGTTTACGAACCAGAAGAATTAAGTACAGATATCAGTGTAAAAAATTATCTTCTTTTTAGCCAGATAGATGGAGAAGTTTGTGCATTTATCTGTGATAGGTATCTTATTGATGCTAGTAATTATTATAGTAAACTAGAAAAAAAGTATAAGCTCCATATGTTAGATGAAGATTCTTATGACAGACTTTATAACCGTTTTTTAGAACTTCGTACAGATAAAACCATGGAGACTATGCAAGAAGATTCTAATACTGAAGGTGGTGATGGAGATATTTCACTAACAGACTTTTTAAGAACTTCGTCCGACATATTAACAAGTGAAGAGTCGGCTCCTATTATTAAATTTGTAAATGCTCTTTTTTATCAAGCCGTTAAAAAGCGAGCTTCAGATATCCATATAGAAGTACAAGAAAAACGGGGTGAAGTTAGATTTCGTATAGATGGTATGCTTATTAAAAATGCAGATTTGGAAAAGAAAGTTGTAAATTTGATTATTAGCCGTATAAAAGTTATATCAAATCTTGATATTTCAGAAAAAAGAATCCCTCAAGACGGACGAACTCAAATTAAAATAGCCGGTGAGAGTCTGGATATTCGTGTGTCAGTTCTTCCAACTTTTTATGGTGAACGGGTAGTTATGAGGCTTCTTATGCAAAGCTCGCAAATACCAAAAATAACCGAACTAGGATTCAATAATGACCTCATAAGCGATGTAAAAAAATTGCTTCGCTCCTCTCATGGTATTATTCTTGTTACAGGTCCAACGGGTAGCGGGAAGACAACATCTCTGCATTCATTTTTGAAAGAAGTTGAGGAACCTGAAAAAAACCTTATAACTGTTGAAGACCCAGTTGAATATAAATCGGACAATATATCTCAAATTCAAGTAAATGAGAAAGTAGGACTTACTTTTGCAGCAGCGCTTCGTTCGATTCTAAGACAAGATCCAGATGTTATCATGATAGGTGAAATCCGTGATGAAGAGACAGCTGCCATAGCTGTTCGTGCGGCACTAACAGGACACTTGGTATTCTCTACCCTTCATACAAATTCAGCGTCTGCAACTATCTCAAGACTTGCAGATATGGGGGTAGAGCCATTTTTGATTTCATCCTCACTTTTGGGTATTCTCGCACAAAGACTTGTTCGTGTACTGTGTACAGATTGTAAAGAGATAGATGTAATTGCTGAAGAGTTTGCAGTTGATTACAACATAGAAGAAGGTGTTGAAATATACAAGGCTTGTGGATGTAAAAGCTGTAACTATAGTGGATATTCTGGCCGCCGATCAATTGGTGAACTTTTAGTCATGAATGACAAAGTAAGAGATTTACTAAAAACTACCACGGATGAGCATACGATAAAAGTGGCCCTTGAGCGTGATGGTCTGAAAACTATATCAAAACAACTTTCTTTGATGCTTGTAAATGGTGAAACTTCTCTAGAAGAAGCTATTCGTATTGGCCTAGGGCATGCGTAAAGCATTTACTCTGATAGAGGTATTGGTGGCTGTTATGATTATATCAGTGGTCATTATGGCTCTATTAAAAATGTATGCAGATAGTAATCATATCTTTTCAGTTTTCAAAGAAAAAACAAAAACAAATCAATACTCCTCCTTCCTTATATCAAATAAAAAATATGGTTTAGAAAACAAAAGTATTCATCTATATGATTTAATCAGCGGGTTTAAGGTTGAAGACGATTTAAGAAGAAAGCTTAAAGATAAGAAAGTTGAAGTGTTATATCAAGTAGTCTCAAAAATAGATATGCGTGAAAGTGATGAAACTGATGAAGAAGGTGTTGCTGTTAGTTCAAATATGATACTTGAAATAGGAAAAACAATTCTAAAAGTTGATAACTCATCAAATGCATTTTATAGGGTTAGCATTCAATGAGAAAAGCATTTACTCTTATTGAATTACTTGTATCTATTAGTATACTCTCTATTATGATGATTTTTTTATATAAAAGTTACGCATCATTAAATTACTCTAATAAATTTTATAAGACAGAAGTTGATCTGATAAAAAATGAACAACTCATAAAAAAAATTATTTTTTTAGACTTTTCTTTGGCCTTTACCAGCTCAATAACTATAGTAAATCATGATAAAAAAGAAGATGCACTGCTAATGCAAAGTTCAAATTCTTTGCATAAAAGGTATAACCCATATATAGCTTATATTATGAAAGACTCTAACTTGTATAGATTGGAATCATTGAAAAGATTGACTTATCCTCTGAATGCTGAGAGTGACTTTAGTGTTGATAGTCTTGGTAAAGTGAATAGTTTTAGAGTTTATAAGTCTGATCAAAATACCTCCAAGGCAGGACTATTTTTAGTGCATGTCGATTTTAAAAAAAATGATGAAGAGATATTACTTAAAATAAAAGTATTAGAAAGTTAACTCCATTTTATACATCTACGATGTAAAACCTAAAAAAATAAGTCTAAATAGTGTATAATAATAATCATTTATAAATGTAAGGAATTTTTTTGAACCTCTTAAACCTTTTTGGTAAACCAGATGCTAAACAACAAGCAACAAAAAGTGAAGCTCCAGCTCATTGGATTAAATGTCAGTCATGTCACTCTTTGATGTATTATAAAGAAGTAGAAAATCAAAAGTACGTATGTCCGAAATGCGGTTACCATTTTCGTATAGGTGTAAAAGAAAGGTTGGAACTGTTGGTTGATGCAGATACCTTTGTTGAATTCGATGATAATTTAAAACCAATTGACCCATTAAGTTTTGTAGACAATAAATCTTACATAAAAAGAGTGGAAGAGGGAGTCAAAAAAACTACTAGAAGTTCGTCAGTTGTGAGTGGTGAATGTAAGATTAATGATGTATCTGTTCAGCTGGTCATATTTGATTTCGCTTTTATGGGTGGGTCCTTGGGTTCAGTTGAAGGTGAAAAAATTGTTCGTGCTATAAACCGTGCAATAGCTAAAAATGAGGGCTTAATTATAATTAGTGCCAGTGGAGGAGCTAGAATGCAAGAGAGCACATTTTCTCTTATGCAAATGAGTAAAACCTCTGCTGCATTAGGCAAACTAGCAAGTCATAACCTTCCATATATATCTGTTTTAACTGATCCTACCATGGGTGGGGTGAGTGCATCTTTTGCAAATTTAGGTGATGTCATCATAGCTGAGCCTGGTGCTCTTATCGGTTTTGCTGGACAAAGAGTAATAAAGCAAACTATTGGCTCAGATTTACCAGAAGGATTTCAAAGGGCTGAATTTTTACTTGAAAAGGGTTCTGTAGACATGGTTGTAAATAGAAATGAATTAAAAAAGACACTTTCAGATTTATTAACATTGTTAAAAGTAAACTAAGTATTAGCATGCGATTATATGCTCTTTGTGATCAAGAACTTCTAGATACTCATAATGTTACCTTAGAAGAATTTGTAGAAATTGCAAAACAAAACTCTGCCGAAATTATTCAATATAGAAATAAAAAATCTGATAGTACATTTATCAGACAACAGCTTATACGAATAAGAAAACAGTTTAATGGTTTCTTAATTGTAAATGATGCTTATGGATTGATTGAATTTTGTGACGGAGTTCATCTTGGTCAAGAAGATTTAAAACAAATTGATTCAGATTTTTCTAAGGCAGTTAAAGTGCTTAGAAATATTGTCAGCAGCGATAAGATTATTGGACTATCGACCCATAATGAAGTAGAAGTCATACAAGCTAATAAACTTGATTTAAATTACATAGGATTAGGTGCTCTTAGAAGTACTAGCACAAAAAAAGATGTGCTAACTGTTCTAGGTGATGAACTGGATTTGATAGCGTCAAAGTCTAAGCATTTTGTAGCTGCTATAGGTGGCGTACAAAAAAGTGATCAGTTTACTCATGTGACTTATCATGTAATTGGCAGTGGGCTCTTGTTATGAAAATTGATATTATCTCAATCGCAAAAAAAGAGAGATCCATATATGACCCTTTATATAAAGAGTTGACAAAAATGATTTCTCGTTTTGCAAAAATAGATGAAAATGAATTTTTTCCAAAAGATGTGGCTAAATCGCACACTATCTCACCAAAAGCCTCAAAACAAGCTTATACAAGGGTCTTAGAGCCATATCTTGATAACAGTTTTTGTATTGTTTTACATCCTGATGGAAAATTAGTCGACAGTTTTGAATTTAGTAAGCTATTAAATGATAAAATGTCGATTAAATTTTTCATAGGCGGAGCTTATGGTTTTGAAGATAGTTTTTTAAAGAAAAATGATGCCATTATAAGTTTAGGAAACTTAACTATGAGTCATAAGATAGCAAAAGCAGTTTTGCTAGAACAGATTTATAGAGGATTTTCTATATTAAGTAATCATCCATATCACAAATAAAAGAGGACAATCAGTGCAAGATAGTGAATTGAAATACTTTAAAGATATTTTAGAAAGTCGTAAAGTACAGATAATAAAAAATATTAGTGGTGTTCATAATGAACTAAATCAGCTTAGTTCATTGGAATTAAATGATGAAGGTGATCATGCATCTGCTAATAATAATTCTATGATTGAGAGTGCTATTGTGCAACAGCAAGAAAAAGAATTGCAGGAGATTGGTGTAACATTGGGTAAGATAGCAAATCGTACCTATGGGATATGTGAGATGTGTGAGGATCTTATAGGGTTTCAGCGCTTAAAAGTAAAGCCACATGCAATATACTGCATAGACTGTAGAGAAATTGTGGAAAAATCTAGATAATTTAAGGAAGACAATATGCATATTAAAAGATACACGATGGCCTCATTGATATTTATTATTTTAGTAGGGTGGTATATTTTTGCCTATATTACACAAGACACTATCGGTTTGGATTTTTTTGGCGTACAACTGCCATCTTTGTCGATTGCTATGTGGGTGACAGTTCCTCTTGTACTTTTATATATTGCTAGTGTTGTTCATATATCTTTTTATTCTATGTTGGGAAGCTTAAAGCTTCGTAAATATGAAAAAGATTATGAAAAATTCATAGATTCAATAGTTGATGCTTTCCTTAGGAAAGAAAATAGAAATCATTCATTTAAGACTGATAGATATTCATTTTTAGGTTCCTTGCTGGATAATACAATTATGTTTCCAACGGAAACATTAAGCAGTGATACATCAAATGAAAAGATAAACAGTGTTGTTAGCCTGATTCATGATATAAAAAATGAAAATGTTGTTGATTTGAAAAAATATTCATTATCTCCAGATAACGACTTGGTTATTCAAAATGAAAGAAACAAGTATAAAAAAGGTGAAATTAGTGCCGAAGATATACTTAACCATTCAAACAAGTACGCTCTTTCCTTATGTGAAGAAGTTTATATTGAATATGTTAAGAAGGCATCTTTAGGTATGATTGAAAAACATAAGAGGTTTTTAACTAAAGCGGCACTTTTTGAAATATTAAGTAGAATTAATAGCAAAGAAAACACTTTAGAGATTATCAATGATACTTTAATTGATTTATTTAATTCTTTAGAATTGGAAAAAGAAGACTTTTTGAAAATAGCATCACATTTATCAAAACTAATGATTCCAGAACAAAGAATAAAACTTTTTGAAACACTTGGCGAAGCTAATGAGAAAGCTATGGATGCTTACTTGCTAACTTTATTTGACCTAGAAATTTTATCACCGGCAGATGAAATTTTAGAAAATTCACAACCTGATGAATATTTGAATTTTAAAGCATACAGAGCACTTAAAGAGTGTAACAAAAATTTCAATATTGACCTATTTGTTTAACAAAACCTACATTACAAAGGAGGTACGACTATGCTAAATGACCTCTTTTTGGAAAAACCAATCTATGTATTAGCTCCTCTTGCCGGCTTTACGGACCTTCCCTTCAGAAGCGTTGTAAAGAAATTTGGTGCAGATCTTACAGTTAGCGAGATGCTTAGCTCAAATGCTCTTACTCATGGCTCTGAAAAAACTTTCCACATGTTGAAAAAAAACATTAATGAAGATCCATACTCTGTTCAAATTGCCGGAGCAGAGGTAGATGTTGTAAAAAAAGCTGTAGAGATTCTAAATGATTATGATGGCATTGACATAATAGACTTGAATTGTGGTTGTCCCGTTCCAAAGGTTGTCGGACATGGAAGTGGAAGCTCATTGCTTTTAAATCTGCCTCTAATGGGCGAGATTATTAGAACTATAAAAGATACATCTAATAAAAGTCTTACCAGCGTAAAAATTAGATTAGGTTTTGAAGAGAAAAATCATATTGATATAGCAAAAATGGTTGAAGATAGCGGAGCAGATTTTATTGCTGTTCATGGAAGGACTCGTGCAGGAAAGTTTAAAGCTGCTGTTGATTATGAGGCTATTAAAGAGATTAAAAAGGCTGTTTCTATTCCAGTTATTGCTAACGGAGATATTGACTCTTATGGTAAAGCTAAATGGGTTTTGGAACACACTGGGGCGGATGGTGTGATGATAGGCCGCGGTGCCGTTGGTGCTCCTTGGATTTTTCATCAACTTCGCTCAGGTAAGGTTGATATTGATAACGCTCTTAAGCATGAGATAATCATGGAGCATTTTGATAAAATGATAGAATTTTATGGAAATCATGGAGTTGCGATGTTTAGAAAACATGTGCATACCTATTCCAAAGGCTACAGAGGAGCATCCATGCTTAGAAATGAGATAAACCGTATAGAAGATGTTCAAGAGAGCAGGGATGTAATAGATTATTTTTTTCAAACTGGTGAGTTAGTTTAGATGCTGGAGATAAGTAATTCAATTAAAACATTAGATGATAGCGATATAGCTGATAATATTTTTCATTATGACTACAACTCAAAGCATCTATTGTCTTTAATCAAAAAAGGAATTAAAGAAGATGATCCTGTATACCTTAGCTCCTATCGCTCGTTTGAAGGCGAGGTTTTTGAAAATTTTATTTATGAAAAACTTTTAGGATATGCTGTAAAAAGTGAAGAAATCGATTTGTTTGTTTTAAAGGGTTTTCATCAGGCAAAACAAAAAGCTTATGCAAACACATTATCTATTAGTGAAAAACAGCAAATCGTATACAGAACAAAAAGCAAAGAAATTAGTGAATTTGATGCTATGTTCCTAGTTAAAAATGAACTTTATTTTGTTGAGATGACCTTAGTGAAGTCTGTTCTAAAGTTAAGAAAAAGACTTAGAAAGAAGAAAGCTCTTTTGGAAATTATTTTCCCAAATTACGAGATTAAATCACTTATTATCCTTAATGATGGGGCTACCGGCGCAAAGCAGTTTCCAGATTATTGCAAAGTATGGTTCACAAACGAATTCTCTGCACAAAATGTACTTGAATATATAAGAGATACAGATGCTAAGACATTAAAGCCAAAAGCTATTGTCAACTCTAAGAAGATGATAGAAGCGCATAGATTAAAACTTCATCCATTTAGGTATTACAACACTATGTCTTGGATAACGAAAACATTAAGAAGTAACCAAAAATACGTAATAGACATGTCTTTTTTAATGAATACAAAAATTCAAAGATATCATGATTTATATAATAAGCTGTATATTGGATTTTTAAATATTGAAGAAGCAAAACAAATTATTAACTTAGAAGGTGAATACAGTGCTGATCAAAGAGTTGTTGTGGCCATTGAAAAGAAGCATACAGATGAGATTATTTTAACCTATTATATACAAAAAACTCGTAAGACTTTATATTTATATTACTTCGACGATAATGGAGTACTCTGCAAGGAGAAAAAAGATCCTTTTGGCATTACCGTTACTGAAGTTTATCATTCTAATAAAATTATGGATAGTAAATATGAACTCAATTTATCTAATATCAAAACTATAAAAAAACTTCTCAAGGACAATTTTGAAAGTCAGAGTTGAACTTTACTATTAGCGAGTTTCACGATTCATAAATAATAGAAGCAGCTCGTTCTTTATATGCCTGTAAGGGCTCTTTTTGCATAGTTCCTGTATTTGTATTTTCAACTTTTATGAAATCATCAAGTTCTTGATGTCTGTTTTGAAGGATAGTTTCAAAATCCTCTTGTGTCTGGGGTTTATTATCTGTAAACTTATCTAGTAATATATTATTTTTTCCCATGAGCACCAAATAACTTTGTTTACCAAAATCAAGCATGACAACGTTATTTTCTTCTTTGATGTTTTTCTGAAATCTAATAGATACATTCTCGGTAGAGTTTGCTGTCGGACTTGATGTTTTTGAAGGTTCATTATTGGCTTTAAATAACCATGAATTCCCCTTATTTTTTTTGTTGTATGGGGTCACCTTTTTTTTAATAAAAAATAATATTATAATTCCAATTATAAGAATTGTTACCACTATATAGTAATTTTTTTGCATACCATCATCTTTTTTTGTGGGAAGTGCTGAAAATGGGTTCGTATTCTTTACTTTAGATTGGCTTTTTATCTTTGCTACGTTGTCCTTGCTAAATCTTAACCGCAAACCGTAGCCGTCGGATGTTTTTGAAGCTTTAAGTTTTGTTGAAAATGGAATTGAGGCTGCTATTGTTGTATACCCTTCCATAGGCGTTATTCTAAGAGCATGTAGGAAAGGTGATGTTAATTGTTTTGTTTTTTGTGATTCTATGGAAGCATCTTGAAGCTTTATAATGATTTGGGATTTGGTAACACTTTCCTTGATGGTTCCCTCATATGGAGTGTCAAATGTAATCATTAAATCAACTCTATCTGTCCTATCGTAGATATTGTAACTTAAGATTTTTGCAGCATTAAGCGATAATGCTAATATTAAGATAACTAAAACTTTAATCATAATCTTTCTTTGGATAAGTGATACAAAACTGCACTGGAATCTAAAATTTCATTAATACGGATAGCTAGATTTTTTTCATAAACCATTACCTCACCTTTACCCAATATACGCCCATTTACATAAGATTCAACACTCTCACCGGCTGGTTTTTTCAAATCAATAATAGAACCTTTCGTAAGTTTTAGTATCTCGGCTATTGTAAGTTCTGTCTCACCTAAATCAGCTATGAACTCAACTTCCATATCCAATAATCCCGAATAGTCCATCCATGATAATTCAGTTGTTATATCAAATTGCTCATCTGTCTCACCAAAATGATACTTGTTTTGCTTAGCCATTTAGTTCCTTGATTGCAATAATCATTTCATCATCATTTATTTTAATTGTTTTAATATCATCATACTCTAAATCAAATATGCTTGATTTAAGAAAGTTAGGCGTACTGATTACAAATGGGTTAATATCAGCTTCTTCCGCAATAACTTTAGCGCTTCCTACAATTAGATTGACTGTTTCTAGTAACATGTCAACCAAAGTCTCTTCATCACTGTCATCCTCTTCTAGAAAAAGTTTTGCAACTCTTTGAATAAAGTTTGATTCTGAAGCTAGATAAACCCTGTATATGTCAGCTGTTTTTGTCTCTATATCTATATAAGCAATAAGTGTTCTCTTTTTGCTAATTGTGTTATTGACTTCATGTGGTTCAGCAATTTGGTGAATACAAAAATTTTCTGAAGCTTTGATAATAGCATTTAGCATTTAATTACCTTGTTATTGAGTGTTTGATTATACTTGATTGATTCTCAAAGTAAAATTAAAAACTCTTATAAATCCATTTCTAAAACAACTATAAAGTGATATTTGAGTACAATTCGCAAAAATATTAGGGTACTTATGCTTGAAATGATTTTGCTTGGTATTGGTGTTGGTCTCTTGTCGGGTTTTTTTGGTATAGGCGGGGGAACTATTTTAGTTCCATTTTTACTTTTCCTAGGTTTTGAAACCAAGGTCGCAATAGGTATATCGGTTGTTCAAATGGTTTTTGGTTCCATATACGGAAGCTATTTGAATAATAAAAAGGGCACTTTAGATATTCCAATGGTTGCCACTATTGGAATTGGCGGCTTTGCAGGTGCACTTTTAAGCGGTTACATAGTTTCCATGGTCAGTGACAGTACTTTGGAGATGATATTTTTGTTTTTTGCCACATTTGCACTGTTAAGAATTTTTATTCAAACGAAAGAGCACAAAGAGCAAAAAGAAGTCAGCAAAAAGATCCTTTTTTTGATAGGTGTAGTACTCGGTGCAATCAGTATGACGATTGGAGTTGGCGGAAGCTTGATTTTAGTTCCTATTTTAGTCGGATTTTTACATGTTCCATTAAAACAAGCTACTTCAGCCGGTTTGTTTTTTGTGGTATTTTCATCTGTTTCAGGGCTGATTTCACATACATTAAGCGAGCATATTGATTTTCAAAGTGGTATTATTATAGGTTTGGCATCCCTTGTCGGTGTATATATTGGTATATATTTAAAACATAAAATAAATGTAAATTTACAAAAAAATCTACTTGCTGGATTTTACTTTTTAGTAGTTGCTTATTTGGCACAAAGAATATTTTTATAAAGGTTTTTATAGATGAAGAAAAAAGATTTAATCAAGATTACCGGTGCAAGAGAAAATAATTTAAAAAATATATCATTAGATATTCCAAAAAATGAATTGGTTGTTTTTACGGGATTAAGTGGTAGTGGAAAGTCAACTCTAGCGTTTGATACACTTTATGCAGAGGGGCAAAGAAGATACATGGAGTCTTTATCTTCTTATGCAAGACAATTTCTTGACCGTGTTGGCAAACCCGATGTGGATAAAATAGAAGGTCTTACTCCAGCTATTGCTATTGATCAAAAAACAACTTCAAAAAATCCTCGCTCAACGGTTGGGACCATAACTGAAATATATGATTATTTTAGACTTCTTTATGCGCGAGTCGGAGTTCAGCATTGCCATAAATGTGGAAAAGTGATTTCACAGATGAGTGCATCAGACATTATAGGCGAAGTTGCCAAACTACCTGAAGGTGCGAAACTCGTACTCTTAGCTCCAATTGTAAATGAAAAAAAAGGTGCTTACGCTGATGTGCTTGAATCACTTGTGCATAAAGGGTATGTTCGTGCCATGATAGATGGTGTTATGGTAAGACTCGATGAAGAGATAGAGCTTAGTAAAACTAAAAAACATACTATTAAGGTTGTGATAGACAGAGTTGTCGTAAATACTGAAAATAAAGAGCGTATTGCGGCGGATGTTGAGAAAGCTTTAAAAGAGAGTTATGGCGAGCTAGAGATAGATATTTTAAACTATGAAGAGTTAGACTTACAAAAATCAAGTATGCACTACAGTGAACACAATGCATGTTTTGATTGTAAGATAAGTTTTGACCCGCTAGAACCACTTTCATTCTCATTTAACTCACCCAAAGGCGCTTGTCCAGAGTGTGATGGTTTGGGTCTGCGTTATGCACTTGATCAAGAGAAAATAATCGATCAAGACTTAAGCGTTGAAAAAGGTGCTGTTAAAATTGTTTATGGATTTAACAAAGGTTACTATTTTACATTTTTAAAAGGTTTTTGTACGGCAAACGATATTGATATAACAATCCCTTATTCTGAACTTCCAGACTATAAAAAGAAAGCGATTTTACACGGTGGAATAGAAGAAATTCCTTTTATGTGGAAAAATCACGAAGTAAAAAGAATGTGGCCGGGAATCATCAAAATAGCTTACGACATGTTTAAAGATGAAAAAGAGTTGAGCGATTATATGAGTGAAAAAATTTGTAATATTTGCGACTCCCACAGACTAAAAAGAGAATCGTTGGCTGTGAAAGTAGGTCAAAAAGGAATAGCAGAACTCTTAGATATGCCAATCAATAAAACATATGAATGGTTTAAAGATGAGGATAATTTCACCTATTTTAATGACCAGAATAAACAAGTGTCACAGCCTATATTAAATGAGATTAGAGAGAGACTTTATTTTCTTTTTGATGTTGGACTTGGTTACATAACTTTGGGCCGTGATGCTAGAACTATCAGTGGTGGTGAAGCTCAAAGAATCCGTATCGCTTCACAGATTGGCAGTGGTTTAACCGGTGTTTTATACGTTCTTGATGAACCTAGTATCGGGCTTCATGAAAGAGATACGCTAAAATTGATTCGTACCCTTAGAAGTTTGCAAGAAAAAGGTAACAGTGTTATAGTGGTCGAACATGATAAAGAGACTATCGAAAATGCTGATTTTATAGTTGACATAGGACCAAGTGCCGGAAAATTCGGTGGAGAGGTTGTTTTTAGCGGTACATTAGATATGCTCAAAAAAGCCAAAACATTAACTGCCGACTACCTTTATGGAAGAAAAAAAATAGAATACTTTTACAGACGAAAACAAGAAAAATATATAGAGATTAAAAATGTTACATTAAATAATATCAACAACTTAAATGCAAAAATTCCTCTCAATAATTTTGTCTGCATTACCGGTGTGAGTGGAAGTGGAAAAAGCTCTCTTATGCTTCAGACTTTGCTTCCAACGGCCCGAGAACTTTTAAATCATGCAAGAAAGGTTAACAAAATTGCAGGTGTTGAAATCACGGGACTAGAACATGTAGATAAAGTGATTTATCTTGATCAAAGTCCGATAGGCAGAACTCCCAGAAGTAATCCGGCAACTTATACCGGTGTAATGGATGAAATTAGAAATCTATTTTCTCAAACAAAAGAGTCACAGATAAGAGGTTATACTACTTCAAGATTCAGCTTTAATGTTAAAGGTGGAAGATGTGAGAAATGTCAGGGTGAAGGTCAAATTAAGATAGAGATGCACTTTCTACCGGATATCATGGTTAAATGCGATGCATGTCAAGGAACAAGATATAATCAGCAAACTTTAGAAGTATTTTATAAAGGAAAAACTATATCAGATGTTTTAAATATGAGTGTTGAAGAAGCTTTTGAATTTTTTAAACCAATTCCAAAAATTCATCAAATCATGAAAACGATTGTTGATGTCGGACTTGGATATATTACCCTTGGTCAAAATGCTGTAACACTTTCAGGCGGTGAAGCTCAAAGAATTAAATTGAGTAAAGAGTTAAGCCGTAAGGATACGGGACAAACACTTTATATTTTAGATGAACCTACAACAGGTTTGCACTTTGCAGATGTTGACAGGCTTACTAGTGTATTGCATAAATTTGTAGAACTTGGAAATAGTGTACTTATTATCGAACATAATTTGGACATGATAAAAAATGCTGATTATATTCTTGATATGGGACCAGAAGGTGGTTCAGGCGGTGGGCTTATTATCGCTGAAGGTTCGCCGGAAGAACTGGCTGATACTTATGAAAAGACTGGAAGTTATACAGGTGAATATCTTAAAAAAGAGTTAGCTTTTCATAAAAGCTAGCGCACTTTTCCAGCCTGATTTTTCCAAGAATAATGATATAAAAGAGGATAATATGAACGATTTTACATACTACAACCCGACAAAAATTGAGTTTGGCAGAGGCAAAGAAAACAATATAGGTCGTTATATTCAAGAGTCCAATATTGAAAATGTTTTATTGGTATATGGAACTGGAAGTATAAAAAAAAATGGTTTATATAACAGAATAATTGAATCATTAAAAGAAAATGGCATTGTCTACGAAGAGTTAGACGGCGTTGTTAGCAATCCTCTTTTGAGCAGAGTAAATGAGGGTATTGGAATAGTTAAAGAAAATAAGCTTCAAGCTGTTCTTGGTGTCGGCGGCGGTAGTGTCGCTGATTCTGCAAAAGCTATTGCGGCTGGAGCTAAGTACGACGGCGATGTTTGGGACTTTTTTATATATAAGGCTCAAATCACTGAAGCACTGCCGGTATTTACCGTGATGACACTCTCGGCAACTGCCAGTGAGATGAATGGTAACTCAGTTATTATGAATGACAAAACACAACAAAAATATTCAATTGGGTCTGTATTGGTTAATCCGGTACTATCGGTAATCAACCCTGAGCTTATGGTAACCGTAACTAAAGAGTATTTAGCTTACTCAGCTGTCGATATTATTGCTCATAGTATTGAAGTTTATTTTACAGCGTCACTTCATCCAAACTTTAATTCTAGAATCGTAGAATCCATTATAAAAACAGTTATTGAGACTACTGAAACATTGCTTGAAGATCCAGATGATTATAATGCAAGAGCAGAGTTTGCATGGGTTGCTGTTCAAGCGTTAAATGGTCTTGCTCCGGCAGGGACAGCGGGTGGAAGTTTTCCAAACCATATGATCGAACATGCTCTCTCAGCCATATATAATGTGCCTCATGGGGCAGGGCTTTCAGTAGTTATACCTGCTTGGATGAAATGGCATAAAAATCAAAACATTAAACAATATGAAAGATTTGCAAAAGAAATATTTAATAAAGAGGACTCAAGTGAAGGTATACAAATGCTTGAGAGTTGGTTCTTCAAAATAGGTGCTCCTGTAACTCTAAAAGATGCAAATATTCCCAGAGAAGGGATTGATGCGCTGGCTGAAAATGCAAGTGAATTAGCTAAAATATGGGGAATGGATGCATTCTATTCGAAAGATACTATTGTCGAGATATTAGAAAAAGCATAGATAAGCTTCTTAAGATAGTATAAATTATGCAAGGAATTTAAAATATATAGCTAATATGAAATTTACTTAGTTAGAATCCAAGAAAAAATTAGGCAGACATTATGAATATTCCTACAAAACAAGATAAAATTAAAGGTGCATTTTTTGCATCAATAGTCGGAGATGCTCTTTGTTTAGGCTCTCACTATGAGTATGATGCTAAAAAGATTTATGAGGCATATGGACAAAAGCCCATAGAAAAGTTTATGTCTCCGGGTGAGATGATGGGTGGACAAACACATGGGATAGGTTGGGGTGAGAGAAACTACCATCCTGGAAAGAGTGCCGGCGGAACTACTGACTATGGTGATTATAATATTCTAGTTTTAGAGTATCTTGCGCAAGTGAGTGATGAAGTAAGACCTTTTAGTGTTGAGAATATGATTCCACATTGGATGAATAGACTAGAAAACGGCTGGGATTCGTGGATTTGTACTATGACTAGGGAAACTTACCAGCAAGTAAAAGACCGTATTCCTGTTAAATACCTTGGTGGTATTTCAAATGCCATGGCGATTCGTCATGTTGCGGCCCATGCTTATTATGATACTGAAGATGAGCTTGTAGACGTTGCTAGAAAAACAATGTTTACACATAAAAATATTGATGCCCTAAGTGGCGGTGAATTTTTTGCTCGTGTAACACATAGAGTTATTAATGGTGCTAGCCCAAGCGATGCCATAGAAAATGTAGCTGTTGCTATGGGTGGATTTATTGAGGCAAAAGTGGCTCAGGCTATTGCAAAATTTCAAGAAGAATCAGACATAACAAGTGAGCTTCATAAAGAAAAGTTCAGTGATGATTTAGCGCTTACAAGCATGGCTAGACTTTGGGATGTTGGTAGAAGTGAACCTATAAAAGTTGGTAAAGCCAGTCCCACTGAAGGAACTTTACCGGGAGCTGTCTACTTTATACTGAAATATGCAGATAAAGAAGATGGCTTAAAAAAGGCTCTTCAAGCGAATGCCATGGTAGGTGGAGATAACGCTTCGCGCTCTATAGCTATCGGTATGGTTCTTGGTGCTTATAAAGGTTTAAATGCAATTCCAAAAGAGTGGAAAAGTACACTTGAGCAGTGGGAATATTGTGAAAACTTACTGGGTAAGCTACCATTGTTAAAAAGTTAATATATTTAATTTTATAAAAAAGGGTTGATAATGAAAATAGCTTTAACTGGAGCTAGTGGCTTTGTGGGATTAAATTTACAAAACACCTTTGAAAATTGTGTAATCATTAATCGTCAGGATAATGAAGATGATATTTTAAGTAAGCTTCATGATGTTGATGCAGTCATTAATCTTGCTGGTGCCCCCATTGTAAAAAGATGGAATCAAAGATATAAAAAAATTTTAATAGATAGTAGAGTTGAGAGTACAAAAAAATTAGTAAATGCAATAAATAAAAGTAATGTCAAACACTTTATATCTACATCTGCTATTGGTGCATATCCTGATGATAATGTTTTTGATGAATCTTACACTGAATATGCAAATGATTTTTTAGGTCAACTGACAAAAAAGTGGGAGCTTGAGGCAAACAGATGTAGTAAATCAACCAGTATACTCCGTTTTGGTGTTATTCTGGGAAAAGAGGGTGGTGCACTTGCGAAGATGCTGCCACCTTTTAGAGTTGGACTTGGTGGCATAATTGGTAACGGTCGGATGATGACAAGCTGGATAGACATAGCTGACTTGATGAGTATTTATACATTTTTAATCGATAAACAACTTACAGGAGTATTTAATGCAGTATCTCCTACCCCTGTCACTAACTACACGTTCACCAAAGTGCTTGGCTCTGTTTTAAATAGAGCAACTATTTTCCCCTTGCCTGCATTTGTATTAAAATTAATTTTCGGTGAAGGCTCAACGGTATTGACAGGCTCAAAAGAGGTATATCCAAAAGCTTTGCTTGATGCTGGATTTGAATTTAAGTACAAAAATATAGAATCATCACTAAATCATTTGTTGGGTTAGTTGATATAAATTATGATAGCTATTATAAGAGGATAAATGTCAAAGAAAAAGATGCAAAAAGTTTACATAGAATTGACATCAAAGTGTGGACTCTCTTGTGATTTTTGTCCCTCTTCAAGCAGAACCCTTTCAACTATGGATTTAGACCTGTTTAAAAAGATAAATCAAGAGGCAAAAGTTTTTACAGACGATATAGCATACCATGTTGTTGGTGATCCACTTTTAGTTGAAAATATAGAAGAGTACTTGGATGTTAGCCATAAGGCTGGTTTAAATGTACATATCACAACTGCAGGGTATTATCTGCAACCTTGGCATGCGCAAGTCCTGAATCATCCTAGCATAAGACAGATAAACTTCTCGCTAAACAGCTATCGTGGGAATAAATTACCTTTGTCTTTGGACGATTATCTCGAAAAAATAGCTGAATTCACTTTGGCTTTTAGAGCTGTGAATTCAAGATCTTTCATCAACTACAGACTTTGGAATGAAGAAGACAACAACTCTCATGAAGATTATAATTATAAAGTTATCAAAATAATGTTTGATAAATTAGGTGCTGATTTATCGAATATTGAAAAAAATACAAAAAAAAGTTTACGAATAATCTCAAAAGTACTCTTTAACTTTGACTCTCTTTTTACTTGGCCATCACTTGAAGCTCCCTATGTCGGAGACACGGGATATTGTCATGGACTCAGCTCCCAAATGGCGATTTTAAGTAGCGGAGAAGTTGTTCCATGTTGTTTTGATTATGAAGCGGTGATAAATCTTGGAAACGCCAAATATGAGTCTTTAGACGAGATTATCACTAAACCTCGCTCAATTATTATGAAAGATTGGTTTAAATCTGGTAATATTAGAGAGGAATTATGTAAACACTGTGCATATCGTACAAAATTTTAGAATTAAAGGAGCAATCGTGAAGAAGACATTTGAAGAAGCTATGGATTTTAGACATGCGTGTAAAGTTTTTGATGATAACAAAAAGATAGGTGATGAGGATGTAAAATATATTTTAGAAGCCGCTCGGAAGTCACCTTCATCTTTTGGAATGGAAGCTTGGAAATTTTTGGTTATAACCAATGAAGACTTAAAAGCGAAACTAAAATCGGCTTGTTGGAATCAAGTTCAAGTTACTTCTTGCTCTCATCTTGTTATTACTTTAGCTGGGATAGAGTCTGTTAAAATGGAATCTGATATACCTAAAAAAAGATTTGCAAGACGTAACATGTCACAAGAGCAGCTTGATTTTTATCTAAACCTTTATGCTGAACATTTAGAAGTCACATTAAGTTCTGATGAACACATTTATGCGTGGACTTCAAAACAAACATATATAGCCTGTGCAAACATGATGAGTGCCGCAGCAGTTTTGGGAATTGATTCTTGTCCAATAGAAGGATTTGATAAAGAGGCAGTTGAAAAAATATTAAATATTGATATTACTAAATATCAATTATCGATGGTACTACCATTTGGATATCGGCTTAATGAGCAACCTGAGCAATTGAGGTTGAAGTATGAAGAAGTGTTTGAGTTTATTAAATAGTAGGAGAATAAAATGAAAAAATTAATTTTTGCATCAGTTGTTGCTTTGTTGTTATTTAGCGGATGTACAAGAAATGAGGGTCCCCAATATAGCGGTAGTGATTATAATCAGATAAAAAGATACGAACTAGGTGTGGTGATAGAGGCGAGACCTGTTGTTGTCAGTGATGATGGTGGGGGCACATTTTTAGGTGCACTGGTTGGTGCTGTTGTTGGTTCTACTATAGGTAAAGGTTCTGGAAATACCTTGGCAACACTAGGAGGTGGTTTGGCAGGTGCGTATGCAGGAAATCAGTTAGGTAAAGCAAATGCGTCTGAACTTACGGTCAAGCTTGACAATGGTGATCAGATTATCGTTCTTGTGAAGGGTAAAAAATTTATGGCGGGGGACCGTATTAAAATTATTCGATACCATGGTAGAGTTGAACAGGTTTACAAAACACACTAAATAGTTAGTTCCTGACCTTACGCACTTTAGTGAAAAAGTACGTTTGAATCTCTGCAAATCTCATAAAACTTGTTTTATGTAGCTTTAGGGGGTTGTAGGGACAATCTGTCTCTGCCACTATAATGGGCTTAGCTCATTATAGTTCATAACCGTGAGGTTATGAATTTCTGTAAAATATGCTATTTCAACCCTTCTTAGGTCGAAAAATAAAATTGGATGGGTAATACTTGATTGTTTCGAGTATTTACTTATCTATTAAAAATCAAAAATGTTATCAACACTTGAAGAATCATCTTCACCACCACCATCATCAACTAACATACTTTCAATCATTCTTGCATTTGCAATGATAGTATCGTCCATATATCTAACATTTGGCGCTCCCTCAACAAAAATAAGACGAATCCAACTACTTAAATCCGCTCCAAAGGCACTGCATACTGCTGCCATGTTGTGAGATATTTCCATAAATAGTTCCTTATTACCTTCGATAGTAGCACTTAATTCTGCAAGTGATTGGCTGATAGCAAAACTTTCATTGTAATGTGATGCAATTCTACTGATGTCATTTATATAATTACTAATCTCTTCTATCTCTTCTATTTCAATTGAACTACTTAAAATTAGCATAAGTGAATTAAGTTTTCCAACAAAATTTTCTAATTCCTCTAAGTCTTCATCATCCATGTAATTGTATGTTTGTAAAAGTTCTGTAGTTGGAATATAAGGGGGGACTGCCGTTGGCTCAACAATAGCACCCGATGATGGTTCAGTAGTAGTCTTTACAGGTAGAATAAGCTCTGGAATTGTCTGCTCCACTATAGGAATCCTGATGGTCAGCTTACTGCCTTTCATCTTATATTCTACTGTATCATTATTTTTTTTAAAAATAAGTTCTATAATTTTTTCATTTATTCGATTAATCTCAGTCATGGTCATATACATGTATTCGTTTGAGTCTTCTACAATTATTTGATTTTTTATATTAAATTTTATTGTCGCAGATCCTAGTGCAAACAAAGTACGTACCCCAGTACTCAGTATTTCACTGCCTTCATTTTGACCCAGTAAATAATACTCCCAAAATTCAGAAAGATCGTCTTCATTTTGAACATAAAAGAGCAGCTTCCGGCTAAAAATATCAGTACTCCATATATTGGCTGCATCGTTGTTGAAGAGTTTTTTGGTGTTTGCGCGTGAATGAACTAATGAAAAGTAATTTGCCAAACGGCTGGTAAACACATCTGCATTAATGGGCTTAGAGATATAATCTTCTGCTCCAAAACTTAATATTTTTCGTTGATATTCAAGATCATCAGCAGCAGAGACAGCTATTATCATTACTTTTGAATCAAAAGAGCGTATTGTCCGTGTAGCTTCGACTCCATTCATTTCAGGCATCATAATATCCATAAAAATAAGATTGTAATGATTGCTCTTTGCCATTGATGAAGCTTCCAGCCCATCCGCTGCCTCATCAATAGTGATAACCTCGGCATTTTCTTCACAATAATTTTCTATAAGAGCACGGAGTAATATTCTGTTACTTTGACTGTCATCTGCAATGAGGATTTTTTTCATTCTTGTATATCCTGTTTATTAAATTAAAACACTTGTAATTTTTTTACTAAATACGTCCTTATTTTATCATAATAATAGTATGGTTTGTACTCTTGATTTTTAATTTAACAAAAGTTCTAAAAAAACTTTAGTATAATAACGAAAAAATTAAAGGTTATTAAAATGTCAACATATGTTATAAGTCATACAAATCCTGACACGGATTCTATAGTAGGATCAATCGCACTTACATACCTTAAAAATAAACTTGGCGAAGATTGTGTTGCTGTTCGTCAGGGTAAAATCTCTCCTGAGACAGAATTTGTTTTAAATAAGTTTGGCGGAGTTCTACCAGAACTTAAAACTTCTGTTGCAGGAGAAAGTATTTATCTTGTAGACTTTGGTGACCTTGCTCAAAGTCCGGAAGATATAAAAGAAGCCACAATCTTAGGTATAGTAGACCATCATAAATTGGGTGACTTAACAACGGATACTCCATTGGAATGCTGGATTAGACCTGTTGGTAGCTCAAATACGATAGTTAAAGAGATGTTTGATGGTTATAAGATAAATATTCCAAAAGATTTAGCTGGAATGATGATGTGTGCTATTTTGAGTGATACAGTGATTTTTAAATCACCAACATGTACAAAAACTGATACGAAAGCTGTTAAAGAACTGGCAAAAATCGCTCAAATTGAAGACTATAAAGCTCTCGGCATGGAGATGTTTATCGTTAAATCAGCAGTTGAAGGTGCATCAGCTCGTGATTTGACTACAAGAGATTATAAAGAGTTTAACATGCATGGCACACAAGTTGGTATAGGACAGCTTGAAGTAGTTGATTTGAGTGTTTTTGATGATAAAAAAGAAATGCTGTTCGAAGATATGAGAAAGCTCAAAGAGGAGAGTAATCTTCATAGTGTCGCTCTTCTTTTAACAGACATCATGATAGAAGGTTCACAACTTTTGGTAGTGAGTGATGATGAGAGTAAGTTTGAGAACGCATTTAATATGAAGCTGGAAAATCACCAAGCTTGGTTAGACAAAGTTCTAAGCCGTAAAAAACAAGTTATACCTTTTTTACAACCGCAATTCTAATCTCAGAACAAGAGCTTTTAGCTCTTTTGGGATTTCCTTAATACATAAGTAACGAAAATCAAGTAATATTGCTTACAAGTTTCAAAATAAAGTTTTTATCATGAATAATATAGAGTTAGCAGCGATTATGGGTTTTGCATTTTTAGGTTCGATTGGTCATTGTTTAGGAATGTGCGGCGGGTTTGTTATGACTTATACTATCTCAAAAATGAATCCGACAGATTCAAAGTTTGTTCAGTCTATGTATCACATGCTTTACAATTTTGGGCGTGTAAGCACTTATACAATTTTAGGTGCATTGTTTGGATATTTTGGTTCTTTGTGGGAAATAAATCCTCTCACAAGAGCATCTTTATTTTTCATCACCGGTATACTCATGGTGCTTATGGGATTTTCTTTTGCAGGAAAATTGAAATTTTTAAACTCTATAGAAGTGCCTATTAGCAACTATAATTGGTTTAAAAAGATATTCACTTCCCAAATGAACTCAGGTCATAAAAGCAGTTTTTTTATCCTTGGAATGTTAAACGGACTTTTTCCATGTGGGCTAGTTTACACAATGCTCGTAACAGCAACGGCAACATCCTCAGCCTTGTATGGTGCGCTTGTTATGTTTATTTTTGGAATATTTACAATGCCGGCACTTTTTACTTTTGCTTTTGTTATGAGCCTTTTTTCGGGGCAAAAATTTCGTTCTTTGATGATAAAACTTGCAGGATTGAGTGTAGTTTTATTTGGGATATGGACAATCTATAAAGCGTATCTTCAATTTGACTATTGGTATTACACAGCTCAGGAAGTACAAAAAATAAATACAACTGTGATGAAGTGCGGCGTTGGAAAATGTGGTGCCGGTAAATGCGGCATGGGTAAATGTGGCTCAAAATAGCTATAGATTACTAGTATAAAAAATTTATGAATCTTTGTTTGAGTAGTGAGTAGCACTCACAATATCTCCGATAATTGCTCTATGATAAAGATATGGTTTTTTTATATTTTTTATCACATATCTACCACCCGAAGTTGTTAAAACTTCTAAAGTGCCAACATCTAAAATATTTTTTAGTCTTTCATTTATCGGTTTTATGTAGATAGTTCGTATATCTTTTAGATTAATCGGAAAGATCTCTTTTGTCTTGTTACCTTTGAGGATAATAAGGCGCTCCTCGGTGAGTAGACAGTGGTATGATTTTTTCTCTTTTATCTCTTGGATATGTACATAAAAAGTACGTATAATTAAAACAACTCCAATCACACCAATTTCATACTCATACCCTATAAAAAGAAGTAAGGCACCAAGAGCATAAAGTGATATAATGCCATTATAAAAAGTTTTTGATATAGCTGCTCTAACGAGTATAGACTCATCTTTGTGTAAAATCTTTTTAAATTCTTTCATTAGAGACTCTTAGAGAAGTTCTTTTATTAGATTTTTTATCTCTGAGTGTTTATTAATTTGATTTATGTAGGCTCCATGCAAAACCTTATCATAATTTATGGCACCTAAAACAGCACCGACTATCATACCCCTCGCAGCAGAGTCACCACCAGCCATTACATTTTCTTTTAATGCTAAGGCAAAATCATTTTGATATTTTAAAAGTAAGTATATGGTACTTGCAAAGCCACCATTGACACTGCATGACTGTCCTAGTTTTCGGATAGCTTCATCGGGATTAAGTGGAAGTGCTTCTCTTGCCTGAAGTGTCCATTCTTGTATATTCACTCCAAAATGTTTAGAACTTTCATTTATTGTTGCAGATAAATCAGCTCCGTTTAAAACTGCTATCATCACTTCACTAAAAAATGCAGCTGCATCTAATAAATCTTTATTCATGTGAGTAAAAATAGTATGAAGTTTTATACTTTCTTGGAGTTCTAAAAGCGAACCATGATGTTTAAAAATAATAGGAAACATTCTACTGATAACACTTAAATCAGACGAGCTGGAACCACAAGCTAGATAGTTGCTTGAATTTTCCAATTTATCAAAAGTGTGTTTTGATGCTCCATCCATATATCCTGTATAGTTTTGCATATATTTATTCCATGTTTCTCCAAATGAAACCAATGAAAATTTTTTTTCTTCTGCAATATTTTCCAGCAACCAAAACATTTGATCCCCATAATGGGTGAAATCACCACTCTTTTTAGTCGGATGATAAGAACTAATAGGATCTTGACATGCTGAAAAATCAAGATTTGCATTTTTAATTTGATCTGTATCGTAAATCCAGTGCGTACCCAGTGCATAAGCATCACCATAAAACGCACCCCATAACATAGCTTCTAGTCTTTTATGTTTCATAATATTCACCTTTTTAATTTGTATATAAAAATCTTTTTATTTTTTTAGTTGGCGTTTTAATGAAAGGCTCTATCTGTTCAATAAACTTAACCATTTTTGAAAATGAAGATACTTTAGTATTAATCTCTTGTCTCATCTCTTCTAGCAATTTTTCAATCTTTTCTCTAACATAGGTGTCACCATTTTTTTTAATATTAAACTTTTTGTCCAGCAGTTCGTAATCAAGATATACTCTAGCGGCAAGCTTACCATTTTGTTCTAAAACTAAAGAATCTAAAACGAGTTCATTTTGATTTATGATAGATTCAATTTGCTCGGGATAAATATTTTCTCCACCAGGACCAATAATCACATTTTTACTTCGCCCACTGATAAAAAGGTATCCATCTTCATCTAAATGTCCTAAATCTCCGGTTAAAAACCAACCGTCTTGCATAACCTCATCAGTTTTTTCTTTATCTTTGTAATAGCCCATCATGACACTAGGAGATTTCACTATTATCTCACCGTTACCCGTTGCAGGGTCTTTATCTTTTATTTTTATTTCGACTCCGTACATAGCTGGTCCAGTTGACTTAAACCTAGGGTTTTTTCCTACAGGTGTACCGGTTAACAACGGAGCTGTTTCTGTTAAACCGTAACCAATAGTATATGGAAATTCTGCCTCTATTAAAAACTTTTCTACAAAAGGGGAGAGTGCCGCACCACCGATTGCAAAAAATCTAATTCTTCCTCCAAAGGTTTCTATGAGTTTTTTACCGGCTATTTTATTTAAAAATTTTCGAATAAAAGGGATTCTGTAAAGAAATCGCATAATGATTGAATTATGAAACTTAGGAAGAATTTTATTTTTATATATTTTTTCAATAACAAGCGGAACACTAAGAACAAAAGTAGGTCTTACAATCTCAAAAGCCTTTAAAAGGACACTCGGAGTCGGCGCTTTGTCTATGTAATAAACACTGCTGCCATGAAGCACGGGTATAAGAAGTCCCACTGTGCCTTCGTAAGTATGTGCCAAAGGTAAAATAGATAAGAATACATCTTCGGGGACAATGTTTAGAACTGAAAAAGATGAGAGTGCATTTGTTACAAGATTTTTGTGAGAGAGCATAACACCCTTAGAATGACCGGTAGTCCCAGAGGTATATATAATAGCACATAAATCATCTTCATTGGGTCTGGAAATATCAGGATAATAGTTAGCTATTTTTAGCGCTATCTTTTTTGTGTTTATTGCCATCTCTTTTGTTTTGTTAGTGACTTGTGTTACATAAGTGTTATGGCTTATATCATCAAGGTTTATTGGAGACTGTATGTTTGCTGTTTTTGAGATATCCTGAGAATAGTCTGCTATTTTTTGTGTGATTTCTTTTGTTGCTTTTGTAAACTGTGACAAATAACTGGGGTTACTTAATTCTTCAATAATTTTTAATTCATTGAGGCTGATAACAAACTTTACACATTGTTCATTACAATCTTCTATTGTAGATTGGTATTTTTCTGATACAAAGACAGCTTTAGTTTCGGAGTGTCTTATGATGTGGTAAACTTCTGCCGGATGAAAATCTGGAAGAACAGGAACAATTATGGCCCCAAAGTATGTAACAGCGAAGTAAGCAACACTCCAGTTTGGCATGTTTTCACTCAGGAGTAATACTTTGTCACCCTTAGATATTCCGTTCTCTTGTAGCAACTCTATCATCAAGTGAACTTTTTCATTGAACTCTGAGTACTTCATGGCTTTTTTGCCAACTTTACCGAAGGCATCTTTATCCGCGTAAAGAATCGCGGTTCTGTCAAGCAGACTAGGAAGTGTAAAGTTTTCTAAGTTTTCATAAGGGTATGTCATATATAATCTCTTTCTTTATTTTCATTAAGTATTATTATACACATATTTCTTTAATTAAAATAGTATAGCTATCCTAAAAGAAACTAATTTTAGGATAGCTATATTTGCATAAAGTAAAAAGGTTAAGCATTGAGTAGAAGAAACAAAAATACACAAGCAAAAAAAAACACAGTAACATTTAGTGAAAAAGATTTTTTACCGACAACCAGAGCGGATATGGACGCGAGGGGTTGGGATTATTGTGATGTTATTCTTGTAAGCGGTGATGCATATATTGATTCTCCTTTTATCGGTGTGGCAATGGTTGGAAGAATGCTGGAGCGACTTGGCTATAAAGTAGGAATGATTGGTCAGCCTGATATCAATAGTGCCGATGATATTGCTCGTTTGGGTGAACCTAGACTTTATTGGGGTGTAAGCGGTGGAAGTGTTGATAGCATGGTCTCAAATTATACTGCAACAAAGAAGTTTCGCAACTCTGATGATTATACTCCCGGCGGAAAGAATGATAAAAGACCTGATCGTGCTTTAAGCGTTTACTGTAACCTTATCAGGCGCCATTTTAAGGATACTGTGCCCTTAGTTTTAGGTGGGATTGAAGCGAGTTTAAGAAGAGTTACTCATTATGATTATTGGTCAAACAAACTTAAAAAGCCTATCCTTTTTGACTCAAAGGCAGATGTACTTATCTATGGCATGGGTGAGATTGCATTGGAGCAGTTAACAAAAGCGATAGACGAAAAAAGAGACTATACAGATATAAGAGGGGTTTGTTATATCGCCAAAGGGCCAAAGATGGAATTTCATCAACTTCCATCTCATAATGACTGCCTAGAGGATAAGGAAAAATACATAGACCTCTTTGATCTGTTTTATGATAACAACGACCCTATTGCAGCCAATGGACTTTGTCAGCCGGTTGACAACCGCTATCTGATTCAAAATCCTCCCTGTGATCATCTGAATGAAGATGAGATGGATGCTAACTCAAATCTGCCATTTACAAGAGAACTTCATCCTTACTATGCAAAGCAGGGCAAGGTTAAATGTTTAGAAACTATAAAGTTTTCCATCATGACCCACCATGGTTGTTGGGGAGAGTGTAACTTTTGCGCGATAGGTGTGCATCAGGGCAGAACTATCAGAACCCGCTCAGAAGCCAACATACTAAAAGAGGCAAAAGAGTTTAATCAGTACAAAGACTATAAAGGAATTATCTCGGACGTTGGAGGTCCTACTGCCAATATGTACGGATATGAGTGTAACAAAAAGTTAAAGTTAGGTACCTGTGATTATCAACGATGTGTAGACGCCGACCACCTATGTAAATCTATGAAAGTCGACCACAGCCGAAATATTAATCTTCTTAGACAAGTTAGAGCCGTAGAAGGTGTTAGAAAAGCATTTGTAGCCTCTGGAGTGAGGTACGACCTTATAAATGCAGATAAAAAGCATGGGTATGAGTATTTAAAGGAGATGGTGAAACATCATATCTCCGGACAGATGAAAGTAGCTCCTGAACATACACAGCAACATGTACTGGAACTTATGGGAAAACCGGGAAAGCAGGAGTTGGTTAATTTTAAAAATCTTTATGACAAATTAAACAAAGAAGAGGGTAAAAACCAGTTTTTAACTTACTATCTTATAGCCGCCCATCCGGGATGTGAAGAAAAAGACATGCATGAACTCAAAAGGTTTACAACAGATGAACTGCAGATGAATCCTGAGCAGGCTCAGGTATTTACGCCGACTCCCGGGACCTATTCTGCTGTCATGTACTACACGGAGATGGACCCGAAAACCCGTAAAAAGATATTTGTTGAAAAAGATACAAAAAGAAAAGAGAAACAGAAGCAGATTGTGGTTGCCAAGGAGAGTTTTGCCAGCGGATTTGCTTCGTAAATTCATTTTTTCTATACAATTTTAGATTAGGGGAAGTCATAATGCAAAAAATGTTCCAACTCTTACATTTCTTTCAGTTTTATTACTCTACAATAAAGAAAAATTATTTTAAAGTATAAAACCATGAGAATAGACAAGTTTTTAAATTCGGTAAATGTAACAAAAAGACGTTCAGTATCTCAGGATATGATAAGTAACGGCGTTGTTCTTATAAACGGCGTAGTTGCAAAGGCTAGCAAGAATGTTGAGGTTGGGAGTATTATTACTCTTAATTTTCTTGAGAGTACAAAAAAATATGAAGTACTTAAAATTCCTACTACAAAATCAACACCAAAATCTTTGCAACACGAATATATTAAGGAAGTACTATGACATATGAAGAAACTACAAAGTCCTTTGAATCTCTTTTTAATCATGAGATGAATGCAGATGAGATGAAAGAATTTTTACTTGGAATGAAGTTGAATGAACATACTTCTGTAGAGGGCATAGCAGCTGCAGCCGAAGTTATGCGCTCACATGCTTTATCTCTACCCATATCTGATGAAATCCGACTAAAAGCTATAGATATAGTAGGAACAGGAGGAGATAAAATAGGCAGTTTTAATATCTCTTCCACTGTTGCTCTACTGGTTGCCTCATGCGGAAGTTATGTTGCAAAACATGGGAGCCGTTCTGTTACTTCAAAATCTGGAAGTGCGGATGTGTTTGAGAATCTTGGTGTCAGACTTGACTTAAGTATAAAAAACACTGCAAGACTCTTAGAAGAAACAGGATTTACTTTTATGTTCGCGCAAAATCACCATCCTGCTATGAGATTTATAATGCCCATTAGAAAGTCCATACAGGAGAAGACAATTTTTAATATTTTAGGACCGCTTACAAATCCGGCAGGAGTTCAAAAATCCCTTCTTGGTGTTTTTGATAAAGCTTTTGTGCCTAAAATGGCAGAGGCGCTTAAAATTAACGGTGCGACTTCTAGTATGGTTGTCAGCTCAAAGGACGGAATGGATGAAATCAGTATTAGTGATATTACTTACGCCTCTCAACTTCGTGATGGAAAAGTTCATGAATTTGTTATAGATCCACAAGAGTACAACATTGCAAAAGTTCCACTTAAGGCCATTTTTGGCGGTGATGCAAAAGAAAATGCAAATATTTCATATAATATCTTTGATGCTAAATCCACGGACGCACAAAGAGATATTGTTCTTATAAATGCAGCCTGTGCTTTAATGGTTGATGGTATGGCTCGTGATATCCAAGAGGGCTTGGAAATGGCAAAAGAAGCAATCAGAAATTCCCGTGCAAAAAAGAAATTAAAACAGATTATTGAAGTTTCAAACAAACTATGAAAGTATATGAATTAAAGCTAGATGAACTACATATTCTAGCAGATGAAATTATAAATAATTTTAAAAATGGTGTAATCATTTTAAAGGGTGATTTGGCAAGTGGGAAAACTACTTTTGTTAAAGAGATGGTAAATAAACTTGGAATTAATGATGATGTAACCTCACCAACTTTTTCACTTCAACAGTGCTATAGCGAGAATGTTTTTCATTACGATATATATAATCATGGATTAGACCATTTTATCTCTTTGGGAATGTTAGAAGAGTTAGACAAAGAGGGACTTCATTTTGTTGAATGGGGAGACGATGAGCTAGAAAATATTTTATCTTGTGCAGGCATAGATACATTAGTGGTAGAAATAGATAAAATATTTGAAAATACGAGAGAGTATAGGGTAATATATGCATAAGTTTAATGATCAGCACATATTAAAAGCAGTTAATTTAAAGAAAAAAATTAAAGACCTTGAGATAGTAAAAGGGATGAGTCTTGAGGTTTCAAGTGGAGAAGTTGTTGGATTGCTAGGGCCAAATGGAGCCGGAAAAACTACAACTTTTTACATGATTTGCGGTTTAGTTGAAGCAAGCGATGGAGAAGTATTTTTTGATGGAGAAAATTTGTCAGATATGCCCCTGCATCAAAGAGCTTTAAAAGGGATAGGATATCTTCCTCAGGAAGCTTCAATATTTAAAGATTTAAGTGTTGAAGACAATCTCATGGTGGCTGCACAAGTTGGCATAAAAGGTAAAAAAGCGCAGGAAAAAAGAATTTTGGAACTTTTGGATATGTTTAACATTGAACCGATTCGTTATCGCAAGGGCATTAGTCTTAGCGGTGGTGAGCGTCGTCGTGTTGAGATAGCAAGAGCTTTAGTAAATGAACCTAAATTTCTACTTTTGGATGAACCTTTTGCGGGAGTTGATCCTATTGCAGTTTTGGATATTCAAAAAGTTATAAAGCAACTTATTTCCTATAACATAGGTGTTTTGATAACTGATCACAATGTTCGCGAAACTCTTGCTGTTTGCGACAGAGCCTATGTAATCAAGTCAGGTTTTTTATTGGCAAGCGGTACAAGTGATGAAATAGGACAAAATGCAGATGTCCGTACACATTATTTAGGCGAGGAGTTTAAGCTTTAATAGCTGAAAAAAGATGGCAGGATTAAGACAATCTCAGAATGTAGAGAATAAACATAAATTATCAAATACTCTACGAAACTGGTTGCCGATTTTGCACTCAAGTCTCAGTGATTTAGGTGAAGCCATGGCTCCTTTTGTGGAAGGAAATCCGGTTATTGAGGTTCAGTCTGGATATGAAGAAGAGTTTGAAAAAAAGATTCCTAAAAAAATCATCTCGGGTCAGGTTAGTAATTCACGAACAGAGCAGATAGAAGCGCTTACCATACAAAAAAAATCACTTTATGAAGTTTTAGATGAGCAAATAGGTTCTCCACTTTTCCCTACCCCAATTTCACAATCAATAGCTTCTTTTGTAGTGGAAAATCTTGACGAAAATGGATACTATGAGGGAGATAGCGAAGCTTTTTGTTTAAAATCTAGCATAAATATAGAGGAGTTTGAAAAAATTCGTCTTAGGTTTGCACATGTAGAACCGGTTGGAATAGCAGCAAAAGATTTAGCGGAATCATTCATTTTTCAGCTAGACAGTTCAGAAATTAGTGATGATGCTTACCCTTTGGCAGTGGAAGTGATAAACAATATGCGAGATATTCACAGTTATTCTGATGAGCTTTGTTTTACTGAAGTTATGCATATAGTCAACTCATTTAAAAATCCTCCCGCCATTGAATATCAGGAAGAATCATCTCAGGTAGTTCCTGATTTGATGATTTTTTTTGACGAAGATGAAAACATTGAAGTAAAACTCAACAATGACTATTATCCGACCATACACATAGACGCAAATTATGCAGTTGAACATGATTTTATCTCTCAAAAAATCAAAGAAGCAAAAAGTCTGGTAGATGCTCTTGATATGAGAAAGGCAACCTTATATAAAGTTGGATTGATGATAGTTGAATATCAGTATGAATTTTTTACAGGTGGAGCAATTATGCCCCTGACATTAAAGACTTTAGCTGATGAATTTGGACATAACCCATCTACAATTTCAAGAGCAATAGCAAATAAGTATATAGCATGCGATAGAGGTGTTTTGGCTATGAAAGAGTTCTTTACAACTGCTATAGATGAAGATGTCTCAAATGCAGCAATTAAAGAATTTTTGATAGGTTTGATTAAGCAGGAAAATCAGATTAAACCATTGAGTGATATTAAACTATTAGATTTAATTGAAGATAAATTTAAAGTAAAAATGGTTAGGCGAACTATTGCAAAATACAGGAAGCAGCTTAACATAGCCGGCTCCAGCGAGAGAAAAAAGCTCTACCATCTTCATTAAAAAAGGTGAAAAGTGGAGATTAAAAAAATGTTGGATTTAGAAGTTAAAAAACGTAATAAATTTGATGAAATATCAGAAGAAAAACTAGACCCAATTTTTGTGGCTTACCGCTATAACGACCCAACTATCTCACTAATATGTGCTATGTTTGCTTATGGAAACGTTAAGCAAATTGTTAAGTTTTTGAACTCATTGGATTTTTCATTACTAGGAGAAAGTGATGAAGAGATAGGCATAGCACTTAAAAATCACTATTATAGATTTCAAAAAAGTGAAGATATTATAGCACTCTTTATTGCTTTAAAAAGGTTAAACCAGACTACAACTTTAGAAGATGTTTTTAAAAGTGGCTATCAAAAAAATAATAGTACTCTAGAGGGTGTACATAGTATGATAAAAAGCATCAATTCTCAATTTTTACATTCCTCACAAGGTTACAATTTTTTAGTAGGTAAAATCAGCACAAAAACTAAAGGTGCAGGTGCTTTAAAAAGATGGATGATGTTTCTTAGATGGATGGTAAGGGATGATGAAATTGATATGGGGCTATGGAGTGGAATCGACAAAGCTGATTTAATAATGCCACTTGATACCCATACATTCAATGTTTCAAGAAGAGCAGGTTTATTAACAAGAAAAACGTGTGATTTACAAGCTGCAATCGAACTCACTGAAACTTTAAAAAGCTTCGATCAAAATGATCCTTTAAAATATGACTTTGCACTTTATAGGCTTGGTCAGGAAAAACTCTTATAAATATTTTTATTTTTAAATAGTTATATATTTTCATATAAAAACTTTAAAAACTGCAAACTCTTAGGGCTAAATACTCCATTTACATTTAATTAAGTCATTTTTTTATATTGCTGAGTAATATGAGTTAGATAATTGATTTAAGTCAACTATAATTAAAAAAAATATGATAAAATGTTTACGGTTCTAAAATATAAGTATAAATAAGGGGTTTTGCAATGGTCAATCCATCTTTAATTAGACCAGAGATAGCTTTAGACGACTTCTTACCTATTTTTGTCTCTTCTGCTCTTGTTTTAGTTTTTGGGGGATTTTATGTTGGTATATATACGGCAGTAAAAGTTTCTATGTTAAAAAAATGGGCTATGCCTTTTGCATATCTATTTTGGTTGTTAACTGTTTACTGCTTGTATATAATGGGAAGTTTAATGAATGTGGGAGAGTTTACTGCAAAGGCATTAGTGGTTGCAATGATTGGATATTTGTTGCTTCCGCATGCAGTTTATTATATGCAAGATCATGTTCATAAAGAGAATGAACATTAATATGTGGCGATGCCATATTTCGACAATAATTTTAGGAGGATATAGTGGCAAATAAATCCGTATGGAGTGATAATCGCTTCTGGAAACGTTCAGCAGCGTGGGTTACAGGGTTTTCATTGATTTTACTAATTTTGCTGACTTTTGACACAATGAGTCAAGTTGCAATGGGTAATGATGCAGATTTACAAAATGGTGTAACGAAAAGGGTTCCGGGACCTACAGTTATTAATTATAAGATTACTTATGAGATGAGTGCCAAGCGTGGTCATGAAGTTCCCGTGATTGGGGAAAAAGAAAAGTTTTTTGGAAGAGATGACTATTCTGAAAAGGAAGCAGGCGCATTGTTGCATTTAGGAAAACTAGGACAACAGGCTAAAAATTGTATGGATTGTCATACGCTTCTTGGTAATGGAGCTTATTATGCACCGGATTTAACTAAAGCATGGTTAGATCCCGCATGGGGACCAGAGGGTCCAATGCAAGCTATGACAGGAAAACATACTAAAGAAGAAGCGATGGCTGAGTTTTTACAACATCCAAATCAGTATCCTACTCATGCACGCATGATGCCAGATCTTGGTATTACAGCAAAAGAGGCTAAAGGTTTAGTGGCTTTTCTTAAACATATGTCATCTATAGATACAAATGGCTTCCCAAGAAACTTCGGAAAAATGCAAGGAGCAGTTCATGGCAAGTAATCATTTAACAGGTATCGGAGGAGAGTCAAGACAGTTGGCAACATGGTACTTTACATTTGCAGCTATTATTTTTGGCGCTCAATTACTTTTTGGTTTAGTCGCGGCTATTCAGTTTGTAATGCCAGGTTTTCTTTATGGGATACTGGACTTTTCAATAGCAAGAATCATACATATCAATGCACTCGTTGTATGGATGGTATTTGCTATGTTTGGTTCTGTTTACTGGCTATTGCCGGATGAAACGGGTATAGAAACCGTTGGGATAAAAATCGGTAAATTACTGTTTTGGGTATTTGCAGCAGCTATTGTAGTTGTTGTTTTAGTATATCTTTTTGTTCAGGTAGGACCCGCAGATGAAACAACAATCTGGTTTATAACAGAAGGTCGTGAATACATTGAAGCTCCTCGTTGGGCGGATTTTGGCATTGTTGTTGTTGTGCTTGGTTTTGTTGCTAATCTTTTCTTTACAGGGATGAAAGGGAAGCAAACAGGTATTGTAACAGTACTTATGGCAGATATGATTGCCTTTGCCGGCCTTTATTTAGCTGGTATGTTCTTTACAGACAGTATCACTATGGATCAATACTGGTGGTGGTGGGTAATCCACTTATGGGTTGAAGCGACTTGGGAAGTTTTTGTTGGTGCAATTGCAGCTTATGGTCTTATCACAATGTTGGGTGCGCATCGTAAAGTTGTAGAGATGTGGTTATGGATTGAAGTGGCGATGTTGTTTGGTTCAGGAATACTTGGACTTGGACATCACTATTTCTGGATAGGAGCACCTGAATACTGGTGGGAAATTGGAGCATTATTTAGTGCACTAGAACCACTACCGCTTGTTGCTATGTTTGTTCATGTCTTGTATGATTGGGGAAAAACTCAAGGTAGTGCAGATGAAAGGGGTGATACCAGTTCTGTTATAAGCAATAAACCGGCATTTACTTGGTTTGTTCTTAATGCAGTAGGTAACTTCTTAGGTGCAGGTGTTTGGGGATTCTTCCATACATTACCACAGATAAATCTTTACACGCATGGTACACAATTTACAGCTGCACACGGTCACTTAGCATTTTTCGGTGCTTATGCAACTATCTTGGTAGGTATGTTTTATCTTGCTATTCAAGGTACAAATGGCTTAAAAATATTGAACCACACTAAGTTGTCAATCTGGTCAACAAGCATGATAGCCGGGGGTATGATGGGCATGACTGTTGCCTTAACAATTGCCGGATATATTCAGGTCGTTGTAAGTCGTGCTCAAATGGGTGCTACTTGGGCAGCATACTTTGACGGTCAAAATGGAATGTGGTTTGCACAAGCTATGGATTGGAGACTTATTATGGGTGTTATCGTTTTTGCAGGTTTCATATTGCTGGCTATAGATTTATTAAGCACTGGAAAGAGTGCTGTACACGAAAAGTAAGGAGCACAAAATGTTTGAAGCATTTACAGATGTAAATACAAGTTTTTTTGGTTGGTTGAGTCAAGGTCCGTTAACTTTAGCAATTTTTCTTCATGCTGTTATCATACTTCCAATGATTTTTATCTATTTTCAGGAGAAAAAACGTTTGGAAAACGAAAAGTAGTTAGTAAGGCTCTTTTGAGTCTTGCTATATCTTTGAATTTAAAAGGAGATATGAAATGAAATTAAGTAAATTAATTGTTTCTGTTGCCGCAATGGCAGTAGTTTCGTCCGGTCTTTTTGCAGGTACATCAAATATGGATTTTGCAAAAGTTTTTGAGCAACAGTGTGCTGGTTGCCATGGACCGATTCATCAAGGTGGTGTTGGGTCTGATTTACGACCAAAAGCACTTAAAAAAGTAGAAGTTTATACATTAGTCGATACTATTTTGGAGGGTAAAGCCGGTACAGCGATGCCAGCATGGAAAAGTACATTTAGTAAAGATGATGCTGCCGGAATGATTCATTGGTTAATGAATTGGAAAAATACAGTAGAACTTAAACTTTCTTTGGATGATGTGCATAAGTCATGGAAAGCACTTGCAGATCGAGACGCTTTGTATAAAAAATATCCAGAACCGACAGATGTAAAAGATGTTAAAGATGTAATGTTTGCTACAGAAAGAGATGCTTCACTTGTTGATTTCCTTGATTCAACAACTGGAAAAGTCTTATCTCGTCATAAAGCAGGGTACGCAGTACATGTTACAGTTACAAACAAGAGAATTCCTCGTTATGCATATTGTATAAGCCGTTCAGGCCGTTTAACAATGTTTGATTTAAATGCACCTAGTCAACCGGCAATAGCAAGTGTTCAAGTTGGACAAGATTCTCGTGGACTTGCTGTTTCACCAGATGGTAAATATGTGATGGTTGGTAATTATAACCCAGGTGGTGCCGTTCTTTGTGATGCACTTACACTTGAACCGCTTAAAGTATATCCTACAGCAAGTGTAATAAATACTGACGGTAATATTGAACCGAGTCGTGTTGCATTTATAGCAGATACTCCATATGCACCGTATTTTGTTTTTGCATTAAAAGATGCAGGACATGTTTATGTAGTTGATTATTCCAAACCTGATTTTCCGATTGTGGGAGATATTCCAAACATTGGAAAAATTTTGCATGATGCCTTTGAAAATGAGGGTAAAGAAATGGGACGATTTGTTTATGTAGCTTCTCAAGGAAGTGATTTAATGGGTGTTATTGACCTTAAAACATTAAGTCTTGCTGCAAAAATTTATACCGGTCCCGGTACTAAGCCACATCCTGGTCAAGGAAGCTCTTGGTATAATGATAAATACGGTCAACTCAATGCTACAAATAGCATGAATGTTGGAGATGTTGTTATCTGGAATATGGATAATGAAGTTGTTGCTAATGTTCCAACAGCCGGTGGTGGACTTTTTGTTGGTACAAGTAAAGACACACCTTATATTTGGTCAGATTGTGTAATTGGCGGTGTTCCTAACTACAATAAAGTTTATTTAATTAATAAACAAACTCTTAAAACTGAGAGAATTATAGAAGTGAATAAGAAAAAAGGTCGCCTTATTGATTCAGAGAGTGGCACAATCTTGCAAACATGGGATGCTACTCAGTACAAAACCGTTACTCATAAAGAAGTTGCTTCAAAATTTTCAAAAGAAGAGTTAGTTCCTTACACTGCTAAACATGGTGAAAAAGTTGCAAAACCTGTGCAACCTCGTTTATTACATGCAGAACCTGCTAACCATGGTAAATGGACAACAATTAGCGAATGGACTACAGGTCGTATTGGAATCTATGAGGCTAAAACTGGCAGATTTGTAAAATACATTTACAATTTAACTACGCCGACTTTTACTTACTCAGTTGAACACAGACAGGAAATTCCCGGCGCATAACACTATATATGTCCTTTTAAGGACATATAGCCATCCTGAAACACACAAACAAATAAATACGCGTTAATTTAATTTAGAATGGCTGTATATATTTTCTTATATAAGGTATAGTAATTTTAATATTTTATATAAAAAAATACGAGGAAAATAAATGAAGAGTCTGTTTGTAGGCATTATCTCAATGTTTGTTTTCATCTCAGTACTTTTTGCAGATGAGCCTAAAGGTGAAAAGCTTTTTAAAGAGTATTGTTGGGGTTGTCATCATCAAACTGCGGAGGCATTTGGTCCATCTCTTAAAACTATTGCTAATAAACGCAATAGTGCTCAAATTATTGCTCAGATTGTTAATCCAGATGAAACTTACAAAAGTTTGGGATATGGACGAAATTCAATGCCGGCTTTTAATGATTTAAAATCTCAAGAGCTTCATGATTTAGTCACATTTATATATAAATTTAAGGATAAAAAATGAAAAAAATTATTTATGCTGTAATAGCGTTTGTAATGCTCTCAATTGTTGCCCAAGCTCGTGAAAAGATATTTGTAGTTGAGCGTGAAAACTCAGCATTGGCTGTGATAGAACATCATTTAAAAACTAATGAAATTAAAAATATGCATAATTTTAATCATGCTGTTGTCAAGTTTCGTGATAATGATGGTTATGCAATAACACGAGATGGCTTTGTAGTAAAGTTTGACCCTATAAGTGAAAAAAAGCTTAAAGAATATCGAACCAGCAAAAGTGCTATAGGTTTTATAATAGGTAAAAATTATCTGGCAGTTGCTAATTATGACAACAAAACAGTAGAGATACTTGATAGAAATTTAAATCCGATTCAAACCATTAAGACAGGCAGTAGAAATGTTGGTATAAAAGAGTATAAAAATTATCTGATTTTTGCATGTATGGATAGTGATGAACTTTGGGTTATGAAAAATACAAATTTTCTAAAACAAAATCCTAAATTTGTTTTAGAAAAAAAGTTTACTGATGTTGGAAAAGTTCCATTTGATGCCATGATTAACAAAAATCTCTATGTTGTAGGTTTGTTTAACTCTCCAGATATTGGTGTTTTAAATCTTGATACAATGCAATATAAAAAAATTCCTTTAGCTCTTGGAAAAAAAGAGCGTATATTAAAAGTTCCACATTTTGGTTTTTGGAGTATTTCTAAGGGTTACTTCTTTATTCCTGCAGTTGGAAATGAAAAAGTATTTGTTTTTGACCATGATTTTAAATTTATTAAAGCAATTGAAGTAGAAGGAAACCCTGTATTTACTGCCTTAAGTCCAGATAAAAAATGGTTGGCAGTAACATTTAGCGGCAAAAAATTTCCAGTTGTACAAATCATAAATACTTCAACATTTAAGATTGCTCGTCGCTTTGAGTTTCCTGGTTGGATACTGCATCTTCGTTGGTCCAATGATGGAAAATATTTGTACTTTAGTGTAAATACACAAGATATGGTATTGGCTTATAATGTGACAGATAAGGATCCCAAAGTATGGTGGAAAAATTTTGAATGGTTAGTTCCTAAATCATCAGGAATTTTTCTTTTTGATTATCAAGATAAAAAGTAAGATGTAGTATGTTTAGACTAAGTAATTTAATAAAATCTGTCACAGAGGGTAAAAAAGAGAGAGTTCTTGATGGCAGTATTGTTATCTGGAACTTTACAAATCGTTGTAATTTGGCATGTCATCACTGTTATAGTTATGCAGATCCCAAATCAGAAGATTTTTTAACAACAAAATTTATCCTAGAGTCTATCCCTGAATTAAAAAAGGCCGGTATTAAATTTGTTATATTTTCCGGCGGAGAGCCGCTTATAAGAAAAGATATTTTTGAGATTTCCAAGGCAATGCGTAATGATGGAATCATTACCTACCTATCTACAAATGGACTTTATATAAATGAAAAGAATGTTGATAAAATAATTAAAACATTCAATTATATCGGTATCAGTATTGATGGCATAGAAGAAGTTCATGATAATTTTCGTGGATTAAAAGGTGCATATAAACAAAGTATTGAGGCTATTGGCTTGATTCAACGCCATGGTGGTAATGCTGGGATACGATTTACCATTACAAACGAGACAAAAGAAAGTTTTTACGGTATCTTTGAGCTTGCAGAAAAGATAGGTGTTGATAAAATTTATATTTCTCATTTGGTTTATTCCGGCCGTGGTTTGGACAATCTTAAGATAGATATATCTAAACAAGAAAGAAAAGAGTTTGTGAATTTTATGATAGATAAAGCTTTTGAATATATTCAAGAAGGCAGAGATATTGATATAGTTACGGGTAATATGGAGATGGATGCGATACTATTTTTAGATAGATTTTCAGAAATATATCCACAATTAAAAGATGAGATGAAAAGACGACTTTTAAAGTGGGGCGGAAATAGTGCAGGTAGAAAACTTGGAAATATTGATTGGATGGGTCGAGTAAAACCAGATCCATTCTTCCCGTTTTACATAGGAAATATGACGGAAAGACCTTTTAGTGAAATTTGGTTGGACACAGAGAATGAAATGCTTACAAAGTTACGTGAACATCCAAGAAACCTTAGTGGAATATGTGCTGCTTGTGGTGTGATAGATATATGTAATGGTGGTTCACGCAGTCGTGCTAATGCTATATATGATGATTTATGGGCCGAAGATCCGTCATGCTATCTGAATGAAAATGAAAGAAAAGGAATTTAATGTCTAAAGTATATCTTACTGGTGCCGGTCCTGGGGACATAGAACTTTTAACAGTTAAAGCCTTAAGAGTTATAAAAGAAGCTGATGTAATCATTTATGATCGTCTTGCAAATCCTGAAATATTAAAAGAAGCAAAGAATGGATGTCAATTTATATACGTAGGCAAAGAAGATGGTCGTCATATTATGCCACAAGATGATATAAACGAAACAATTTATCAAAATGCTCTAAAATATAAAAGTGTAGTTCGTCTAAAGGGCGGTGATCCATTCGTTTTTGGTCGTGGAGGAGAAGAAGGTGTTTATCTTCATAAAAGAGATATAAAGTTTGAGATAATTCCAGGTATAAGCTCTGCTGTTAGTGTTCCAGCTTATGCCGGTATACCCGTCACGCATCGTGGTATAGCTGTATCTTTTCGTGTAGTGACTGCTCATGAATCGCCAAATAAAAAAGAATCCCAAATTCCGTGGAAAAACTACAAAACTGATGACACAATCATCTTTTTAATGGGGCTGCATAATCTTGCTAAAATTGCTAAAAAACTCATAGAGATAGGAAAAGACAGTAGTTGTCCATGTGCCGTAATTTCCAAAGGAACAACAAAAGATCAGATTGTAGTAGTCGGAACTTTAGAAAATATATCGCAAAAAGCCAAAGATATTCCAACTCCTGCGCTTATAGTTGTAGGAAAAGTGGTGGAACTTAGAGAACAGCTCAAATGGTTTGAAAACAGTGTTTAATATTTTTAAAATCATATAAATCTGTGGAGTCATTAGCGTCTACTCTATGTTCCTTAGAATGAAGCGAAATTGTGAAAATAAAACAAATTTAATCATATTTTTAATCTATACATAATACAAAAGTGCAGATAAAATAAGTGCAGATATAAATGTTGTACTTACCATGACTGTCCGTTTGTATGATTCTTTTATCTGGTATTTTTTTTCTAAAAAGTTTGCCAGTTTTATACCTGGAAAGATGGTAAAAAGAAACATCGGAAAAGTCATTACTAAGATTATTATTGCATCATGAAAAAACATCCGCTTCCTACTTATTTAGAATATTCATTATTAGACTTCTTGTATAACTCTATTATACCAAATAGTGACACATATGTGACACAAACTGTTATCCGGTTTTAAATAATCTTTCTATAAACTACAAATCTAACTTGGAGCTAATTATGATAGAAAAGATTTTAAAACGAGATGGAACCTATAAAGAGTTTTTTGCATTTAAGATAGAAGACGCAATAAAAAAAGCTTTTAAAAGCGAGCATATAACGTATGACAGTTCAATTTTTTTTAATGTGTTGGAAAAACTAAAAAACAAAAGAGCAATAGCTGTTGAAGATATTCAAGATTTAATAGAAAAAGAATTATATAAAGGAAGATACTTTGATGTAATGCGCTCTTTTATACTCTACCGCCATATGCATAAAATGCAAAGAGACAATTTACTCGAAGAAGATACTACCTATATCAATTCAACGCAAACAATAGAAGAATATATAAGCGGCAGTGACTGGAGAATCAAAGCAAACTCCAATACCGGATATTCAAATGCAGGACTTGTAAACAATACTGCCGGAAAAGTTATAGCAAACTACTGGCTAGATAAAATTTATTCAAAAGAGGAAGGATATGCCCATAGGAACGGAGATTATCATATTCATGACCTTGACTGTTTAACTGGGTATTGTGCAGGATGGAGTTTAAGAGTATTACTTGATGAGGGGTTTAATGGTGTCAGAGGAAGGGTTGAGAGTGATGCTCCAAAACATTTTCGTGAAGCTCTTGGGCAGATGGCAAACTTTTTGGGAATACTTCAAAGCGAATGGGCAGGGGCTCAAGCTTTTTCGTCATTTGACACCTATTTGGCACCCTATGTTTTTAGAGATAAATTATCATATAAAGATATTAAAAAAGCAATTAGAAGTTTTATATATAATCTTAATGTTCCAGCCCGCTGGGGACAATCACCATTTACAAATATAACTATAGATTGGACAGTGCCAGAAGATTTAAAAGATCAGATTCCAACCAGAAAACAGCTACACTTACTCAAAGATATTTTTGACAGGGAGCTCTTAGTGGTTGCCAATGAGCGTGGCTGTGAAACATTTGAAGATATGACATACAAACATTTTCAAAATGAGATGAACCAAATAAACAGAGCCTACTATGAAATTATGACTGAGGGAGACAAAACAGGGCAGCCTTTTACCTTTCCTATCCCTACTGTAAATATAACAGAAGATTTTGACTGGTATAGTGAAAACACAGATGTTTTGTTTGAAAATACTGCAAAAGTCGGCTCTTCATACTTTCAAAACTTTATAGGAAGTCAGTTCAAAAGAGATGAGAAGGGGGAGTTAGTTCCAAATGAAGAAGCTTATAAACCTGGACATGTAAGAAGCATGTGCTGTAGGCTGCAACTTGATTTAAGAGAGTTGCTAAAACGAGGCGGTGGTCTTTTTGGCAGTGCTGAAATGACTGGAAGCATAGGTGTGGTAACATTAAATATGGCAAGACTGGGTTTTTTATATAAAGGAGATAAAGAATCACTTATGGTTCGAATTGACGAGCTCATGGAGAATGCAAAATCAACTTTAGAGAAAAAGAGAGTTTTCATCCAAGAGATGTATGATAGAGGATTATACCCTTATACTAAAAGATATCTACCAGGTTTTAAAAACCATTTTTCAACCATTGGTGTAAATGGTATAAATGAGATGATTAGAAATTTTACTAGCGATAGCTATGATGTTAGTGCTCAAAAGGGGATAGCGTTTGCCACTGAAATTTTAAATTATATAAGAGAAAAAATGGTCGAGTTTCAAGAAGAAACTGGAAATCTCTACAATCTTGAAGCAACTCCGGCTGAGGGAACTACCTATAGGTTTGCTAAAGAGGATAAGAAAAGATATGGAGATTCTATACTTCAAGCTGGCATGGATGAAAATATATACTATACAAACTCTTCACAAATCCCTGTTGATTTAACAGCTGATCCATTTGAGGCGCTTACACTTCAAGATGACCTTCAATGCAAGTATACAGGGGGAACTGTTCTCCATCTGTACATGCAAGAACAGTTGAGCTCTACTGAGGCTTGCCGAAAGCTTGTCAAAAATGTAATCTCAAACTTTAGACTTCCGTATATAACTATTACTCCACTTTTTTCAGTGTGTCCAAAACATGGATACATTGCCGGAGAACATGAGTATTGTCCAAAATGTGATGAAGAATTATTAATAAAACAAAATATTACATCTTAATAAAAAGGATTAAAAATGAGTAAGAATAAAGCTTTAGAAGCACTTAAAAGTAAAAGACAAAAGTGTATAGTTTACACAAGAGTTATGGGCTATCATAGACCTGTAGAGAGTTTTAATATAGGAAAAACCGGTGAGCATAAGCAACGATGCCAATTTATTGAACGATAAAATTGTATATGACATAACAAAATTCACTCATCTTGATTACCCAAACCATTTAGCCTGCATAGTCTGGTTTGCAGGCTGCAACATGAGATGCGATTACTGCTACAACAAAGAGATAGTCTTTGCAAAACAAGGGCATTACAGTTCAAGCGATGTGATTCATTTTTTGGGCACTAGAGTTGGTTTACTCGATGGTGTTGTTCTCTCAGGCGGTGAGGCTACAAATTATGATTTAATCCCATTATGCAAAGAATTTAAAAAGCTTGGTTTTAAAGTAAAGCTTGATACTAACGGAACCAACTTTACAAACCTGCGAACTTTATGTGAACTGAATCTTATCGATTATGTGGCACTTGATTATAAAGCACCTATCTCTAAATATAAACAGATTACAAAATCAACAAGGTTTAATGAATTTTCAAGAAGTTTACAATATTTGATTCTGGGTAAAATAGATTTTGAAGTTAGAACGACTGTGCACCCTAATCTTTTGGATGAGGATGATATAAATTTTATAATTGATGATTTACTCAGCAGAGGCTATAACAAAAAATATTATCTGCAAAAATTTTTAGACACTGAAGATAATATTGGTCATATTCATCTTTCCTCCAAGTCTATCAATGAATCTTTATTATCAAAAGGTTTAGAAGTAGTTTTTAGATAAATTAAATTACCTATGCCCTAATACAAAGTTATTGACACATGTCATCACATCTTGCGCAATCTTTATGTACTATTTATTTTTATAGAATCTGGAGTATTGTATGCAAGAGCTTGAGAAAAAACTAAATAAACGGGAACGCTACAAAGCTAGAATGCGCCCATATGATTATTTTGAACAGTTTGAGACTCTTGATTTTGAGAGCTTAAGTGAGGGAGATCGGTTTTATCTTCAAGATTTCGGCATATTCACAACTGATTTTTTGGAAGATGAATTTACAATAAGACTCCGTGTTCCAGCCGGTAGATTAAGTGCCGGACAATTTACAAGCATTGCAGGTGTTGCAACAAAATACAATCTTCATATAATCCTCACAGCAAGAGGGGGCATTCAACTTCACGGCATTGAAGCTTATAATATTTTAGACATTTTTAAGACAATAAATTCTCTTGGTCTTACTTCATGGCAAAGCTTTGGCGACAACATCAGAAATATAGTCACCGATGTGTATGATGGACGCGGGAAATATAGTGAGATAGAAGTATATCCTATCATCATGCAGATGCAGGAATATATTTTAAAAAATCCACGCTATGTCGGAATGCTCCCAAGAAGAGTATCTATCGGGATATCCGGCAATCATGCCAATGTTACATCTTTTTTTGCCAATGACATCTATTTTGCACTGGCAAAAAAAAGTAAAACACTAGGTTTTAATGTTTTTATGGGCGGCAAGAATACAGATATAGCGCAAGATGCCGACATTTTTTTACTTCCTGATGAAGTATTTGATTTTTTCAAAGCCTTTGTTGAAGCTTTTTATTTACACGGTTCCCGCTTTTCCCGTTCAAAAACCCGTTTAATATATCTGATTGAAGATATTGGGATAGATAAGTTAAAAGAACATATCCAAGTAGAGTATGCAGGTAAACTTCAAAGTGTCGGAAAACTACTACTCGAAAAAAAAGAGTTCTCTGTACATGAGACACTCAAAGATGGCACTTACTCATTTTGTTATCAGACAGATTTTGCAAGGGTAAATGCAGACGAGATAAAACAAATCTCCGAGTATGCCACTAAGCACAATGCAGAAATTCGTATCGGAATTGACCAAAATATATATCTGCTTGGAGTTCAAAACAATGCTGTACCTTTTAAATCACCAAAAGAGAGTGCAACAGTTCTTGCATGTGCGGGTAATCTTTGCCCATACTCATTTTGGAGCATTAAAAATGAAACATCCTACTTACCATTAACTAAGATAAATGAGCACTCCATTCACGTTGGTTTTTCAGGATGTGCAAAGGGTTGCGGCAGACATCGCCATACCGACATAGGTTTAATCGGTCTTAAAACAAATTATTTTGGTGATACACAAGGGGGGACAAGAGTATTTATAGGTGCAGAGCATTCCGATGGAACCTCTGTAGGACGGATGTTATTTCCTATGGTTCCTCTGGAACATCTCCATAAAGTTTTAACCCTGGTTATTAGTATATTTGAGCAGAGCGGCTACAAATATTTTGAAGATTTTTCTCGTCATATATTAAATAAATATTCAGAAAAATTTCTTGCCATGTGGTTTCTAGCAAATCTTCAAACATCTCAAAGCATGAGCTTGCAGGCAAACACGAACATCAAAGTAAATACAAAAGAGAATTTTGAGTATGAAAAAAAGTTACTGAAAAAATATTTTTCCACTTCAGATTTTTTAGATTTGATAGATGATGATTTTTCAAATGCAATAAATGTAATAAGTAAAAAATTATGGACAATCCAAGGAAAAGACCCCCATTATAAACCACCAATCAAGCGAGTTGTCTTCCGCTGACACATGTAAATATATCAATAATAATCTAGAGCCATTTGCAGATTTAGAATCACTATAAGTTTTGCAAGAGGTCTAATGCATGGATAGCTGATACCCATGCCCTTTTACATTCACAATTAAATTTTTAGATGTTTTTGCTCTGAAGCGTTTTATAAAAGTTCTAATCCTACCATCACTCACTTCCTCTTGCCAGAGATTTGCTTTAATAATTTCATCACTCACTATAAATCGGCCATGTTGTCTCTCTTGAAGCAGTAGTTTAATAAATTCAAGCTCTTTTTTTGTAAGTGCTAGATATTTATTGTTTCGATAAAAAGTATTCGTGCTTTTATTAAAAGAAAGATTATTCTCAAGATATACAATCTTATCTTCTATCTTATTTTCTATTGCATTTATATACTCCAAAAGCTCATCTGGATCGTATGGCTTAATAAAGTATTTTGTTACGCCTATGTCTATGGCGTTTAAAAACTTGTCTGTTTCGATGTACGCACTAAGGATAATTATTGGAATGTTTTGGTTTATTTTTCTTATCTCTTTAGCCATTTCAAGACCGTTAAGCTCGGGCATTGTAATGTCTGTAATGATGATATCAGGTTTTAGACTATAAAATTTTTCCAAACCATCTTTTCCATTATTCGCTATATAGAATCTATAAAAGTTGTCTCCAATGGCATTTTTTAAAAAATTCGCCAATTTTTCTTCATCCTCTACAAGCAAAACTTTTAAGCTTTTTAAAAATTTATTTTTCATCTCTATTCCAAGCTCAATGGTAGTTTGATTATAAACGTAGTCGTATTTTTACTGGTTTTTACATCCAAAGAGCCATTAAAATCCTGCTCACAAATCATTTTTGACATAAATAAACCCAATCCAGTTCCTTGACTTGCATGTTTCGTGGTAAAGTAAGGTTCAAATATTTTATATACATCTTTTTGCCCAATTCCGCCAGCATTATCTTCTATCTCTATAATTACAAATTTATTTTCTTTTTTTGTAGTTATTGTTAATTCTCTTATCAAAATTCCATTATATGCAAAAGCGTCTATTGAATTTTTTAGAAGATTGATAATTACTTGTGTAAGTTCATTTGATATTCCAAGAACTTCAATATCTTTAATATTCATTTTTATATTTATCATTTCTTGTTTTACAACTCTATCTAAAATATTAATTGACTCATTGATACTATTTTTGATATTAAAAGAGTATTTTTTTTTATCAGGTTTAAAAAAGTTTGTGAAATCATTTATGGTATTTGACATATCTTTAATAATATGTTTGCTCTCATCATAAAACTTAGTTGCGCTCTCTTTATCATCGTTTAATATAGCTTTTTTAATACTAAATATAGCTAGATTTAATTCTGTGAGAGGTTGTCTCCATTGATGGGCAATATTTGCAAGCATTTCACCAAGACTTGCTAGTCGTGATTGCCAAAACATAACATGCTGTTTCTCTTCATTTTTAGCGACTTCTTTTTTAACGCGGGATTTTAGCGTTTGATTTAATTTTTTCAGCTGTTTTGTTTTTTCTTCTACTATCTTTTCTAAGTTTTTGTTTAAGTTTTCAAGTTCAGACTCTTTTTTTTGAAGCTCTTGTCTATAAAAGATCTCTTTTGTCACATCATATCGAATAGCTATATATTCAATGATATTTTCATTTTTATCTAGTATGGGGATTACTGTTGTATTTACATAAAAAGTGGAGCCGTTTTTTGCTAAATTTTTTACTGTACCCTTATATATGTTTTTGCTCTTTATAGTATCCCAGAGAAGTTCGAATTGTGAGCCATTTACATCCGGATGCCTCACAATATTATGATTTTTACCAATCAATTCCTCTTTGGTATAGCCAGATATCAGACAAAATTCATTATTCACAAATGTGATAATGCCATTCGTGTCCGTCTTGGAAATAATATTGCTTTTTTCTATCGCTTCTATGTATTGTTTTAACATAACTTCATTTTAGCAAATTATTATTTAATTACAATAGCTATTTGTCAAAAGTTGTTTTTCATTTAATTTGTATCGGGAGGAACTTATAATCCACAATATTCCCCTCAAGTGTCTTCAAAAACATCTCTATAGCATCAATCTGTTCTTTATTTAAATCAACACCTATTTGGTATCGCCCCATGATAAAAATTGCTTCTCTTAAATCTTTAATGATTCCGTTATGAAAATATGGAGCTGTTTTTCTAATGTTTCTTAAAATCGGTACTCTAAAATATTTATCATTATCTTTACCCATAAATCCGCCAACATTTTCAAAAGGATAGGGATGATACTGTTTAAAGTTTAAAGAAAAATCATCAACATGGCGTTTTTTTTCTTTATCATTATATATGGATGTCAAATTGATAATACTATTGTAATCACGCAGAGGAAATTTTTGGATTTGTTGACCTCCAATAGAGGGACCGAAATGACATCCTTTACACCCTAAATCTATAAAAAGTTCCAGCCCTTTTTGTGCCAGTGGACTTAAAGCACTATCGTTTCCATCCAAAAAATTATCATATGCTGATCTTGTTACTAAAGTTTTTTCATATACTTCAATAGCCTTGGTTATGTTATCAAAAGTAATCGGTTCCATATCTGTAAAGGCATTTTTAAAAAGCGGTTTATATTCTAAATTTTCTTTTACACGGTTGACTATAAGTTCTGGAGTAGAGGCCATCTCAAAAAGAGCTTGCATTGGACCTTTTGCTTGATCTCTTAAAGTTTTACTTCTTCCATCCCAAAAAAAATGTTTTGAAAAGGCGGTATTGAGAACTGTAGGTGAATTCAGATGACTTGGATTTGGAAGTGAGTTATCCCCTATAGCTGTGGGTATTCCATCCTCTCCACCATTATTTATATCATGACATTTGGCACAAGCTATTTGTCTGTTTTTTGATAAGTTCTTGTCAAAAAACAGTTTTTTACCCAAGATTATTTTTTCAAGGCTCATAGGATTGTCAGAATCATCCACCATAAGCCATAAGGCTTCATATTCTTTTGGAATTGATTGAAGTCCTTTTGAGAGTGCAATTGCTCTAATCTCTTGTGGTGCTGAAGCATAAAGAGTGAAGATTAAAGTTGAAATAAGTATTAAAGCGCGCATTTATTATCCCAAATTTTTTCGAGTTTAACACAAATAAATACAAATAATAATGATATCAGTCAAGAAAAGATAAAAATTCTAACCTACTCAAAAAGTACGCGTAACCCCTCTCTATTTTTAATCTTGTATTCGGAAGAATCTTTTACCAGCAATCCAAGTTCAAGTAGTTTTTTAAATGTTCTTGAGAGCGTCTCTGGCGTCATATGAAGGTGTTTTGCTAATTGATAATTTTTTAAAGTTCCCAAAGTATTACTATTATCATCATATAAATATTTTGCTAAACGGGATGTTGAATCTAAAACAAGGTTGAGGGCAATAACACCTTCAAGATGTTTTATTTTCTTGGATAATGATTTAAAAAAAAGAAAAGCAATATCCGGATCAGTAAAAAATTCTTTTTTAAATCTTTCAAAGTTAATCTCTATTATGATTCCATCTGTTTCAAATGCTGCAGAAGCGGGATAAGGGATACCCTCTAAAACAGGCATTTCTGCAACCATAGTCATAGGAAAAAATCTATGCATTACAACTTCATTATTTTTTGGATCGGTTTTATATACTTTGAGTATCCCCTCTGCCAGCAAGATTAAAGAAGTTGGTTGTTCTTTTTCATAAAAAAGGATAGAACCTTTTTCGTAATTTTTCTTTATTGAAAATGAACTAAGCAACTTAATCTGTTCATCATTCAAGTATTCAAAAAACTTAAAATGTTTTAAATTTTCCACATTTCCCCTTAAATATAAAAATAGATGAATATATCCATCTATGGCTTAAATTAGGGTTAATAATGATTAAAACGAAGTATATATTTACTTTTATTTTGATACACTTTATATTAAATTAGATATCTTAAAAATTAGAGAGAAATATATGAATTTTCAAAAATATATACATGCTGTTGGAACGGGAATCAAAGGTAACAGAGATTTAAGCTTTGAAGAGAGCGAAGACATGATGCACCAGATTCTTGATAAAAGTATTCACAACGAGCAAATCGCCGCATTTTTACTCGGATGGAGATTGAAGCCTGAAACAATAGAAGAATTTAGAGGTGCAATCAGTGCATGTGATTCTTATATCACAACTAAAACTATTGAAAACTCTATTGAACTTGGGTATCCCTTTGACGGAAAGGCAAAAAATCCCTATATTTTTCCTTTAGTGGCAAAAGTTTTAGCAGAATCAGGGCTCAACTTAGTTGTCATTGGTGATGACAAACAACCTGCTAAAGATGGTATAACAATCAAAGATATATGTACCAAAATTGAACTCAGTTCAAATATTCACTATTTTGATAGAGCAGATTTTTTTAAAGAACTTCATGATTTAACTGGTATTCGCATGCGTTTAGGGCTTCGTACAGGGTTTAATACTATTGAAAAACTGCCAAAAATCGCAAACAGTGAATATGCTATAACCGGAGTATTTCACAAACCTTATGTTCAAAAATATGTTGATGTTTTTTCAGATAGATATAAAAAATTTGCTTTGCTTCAAGGTAACGAAGGAACTCCTGAACTTTTTAGCAAGGGTCGTTTGTGGATTTCTAGTGCTCAGACAATGGAAGAATTTATCGTCGATCCAGAGTTTTATGGAATAAATTATCAAAAATCTTGGGATAAAATCAGCCTTGAGGAGTCTCTTGATCAAGTAAACAATCCATCAGATGAATACCTCAAGCTGGCAAAGTTAAATGCTGCAATTTTTCTTTTTGTAACTGAAAAGGCAAAAAGTATTGAGATCGGTTATGAAATGCTAAATGGATAAATATGCGAACCATGTAAGGAATATTTTACATGGATTTTTTCTCTCAGTCGGAACTACAATAGCTGAACCTTCAACGATTCTACCTTTAATTGTAAACTATTTTGGCGGTAGTTCCATGTTAGTCGGTTTTTTTGCTTCCTTGCTTCGTGGCGGTGCAATTATGGTTCAACTTTTTGCAGCTTTTCAAGCACAGAGTTATCAGCTTATGATGCCATACATCCGTCGCGTTTTTTTGGTTAGATTTTTGGCATGGTTTTTTATAGGTATCTCTATTATTCTTTTTGGAAATAATTATCCCGACTTAACTTTGCTTTGTATTGGATCTGGTCTTTTTATATTTTCCTTTAGTGCAGGCTTTGGCGCTATCTATTTTAAAGATATTATTGCAAAGATTTTTTCCCATAAATTTCGTGGTAAAACTATGGCATACCGCCAGTTTTTCAGTGCATTTGGCGGACTTATAAGTGGGGCTTTAGCTGCACTTATTTTAGAGTCGTTTGAAGCACCCTATAGTTTTGGTTATCTATTTATAATCAGCTCATTTATTATGGGCTTTGGATATCTCTCATTTGGAAGTATCGATGAACCAATAAAAAAAGAAGTTACCCAAAGAGAAAACTCATTTAAAAAGTTTTTACACAACTCATGGATGACACTCAAAGCTGACAAAGATTTACAAATTCAACTGAGTACATTTCTTTTGGCGTATGGATATTTAATCTCATTACCTTTTATTGTTTTGGATGCGAAAACAAAGATTGACCTTGATGGAGTAGCCATAGGCAGCTTAATAACCGTGCAAATGATAGGGGCCATGTTGAGTAACTTCTTATGGGGAGCGCTTAGTGGAAGAGGGCACAACAAACGAACTGCTAATATATCGATTCTATTTCAGATTAGTGCTATTATCATAGCATTTTACAGTACATCACTCTATCAGTATATGCTTGTCTTTTTTCTTGTCGGTGCAGCCATTGATGGGAATCGTATAGCTTCAGGAAACCTTATTTTGATTTTAGCACCTCCTGAAAAAAGACCTGTTTATATTGCCTTACAAATAAATGTAGTATCTTTTGGTCTCTTTTTCTCCATACTTGGCGGAATGGTTTTACATTTTTTTAGTTATACAGCACTTTACAGTATTACACTTGTTGTGCTTAGTATTGCCCTATTTTTTTCCTTTAAATTAAAGGATTAAATCCCATAAAATCTTTTTAGGAATTCTCTCTCTTTTGTAGTTTCTATAAAGATTTTTACTACACTCTGATTATTGTCACCTAAAACTACTACATAATTATCTCTAACACTAAGATGTAATTTACCCCATTTTTTATTCAGTTCATCAAGTCTCAGGAATACGTCGGCGCTTTGAGGTTTTTCTTTTGTTCCTGTTTGCGTGTCAACTATAGTTAATCCACCTATTCTTTTTTCGAGTTTATAAGGGCTGTATATGTCAATGGCTTTGTATATTCTATCTTCTTTTGCCTCCGGTATTGCCTGCTTCATCGCAATAAATCCCATCACAAAAAATGCAAATACAGCTCCAATGGCCAAGGCTTTTTTAACATCCATTTATCTACTCCAAGTTTTTATATAGTTTTGCGCTTTTTCATCAAGCATCTTCATTCTTTGTTTACCTTTTGGAAGTGTTTTTCGTAATTGTTTCATCTCTTGTAAAAATTCAGATATTCCATCGGGAATAATGTTTTTTAAATATCTTTTTAGATGCTTTGCCATTGCAGGAGAAGCACCCGATGTTGAAATAGCAATGGTTAAATCATCTTTTTTTACATAAGAGGGAAAAATAAAATCACAATAATCTATCGAATCAACAGAGTTACATAAGCAGTTATATTGTTTTGATTCTTGAAATATCTCTGACTGTAGTTCAATGTCGTCTACGGCAACAATGACAATAGCAAATTCTTTAATATCAGCTGTTTTGTATGCCCTTTTTTCAAAGCCCAAACTTTTCTCTTTAATTGTTTTACTCATTTGAGTAGAAATTTCTGGAGCTATAATATAAATATCTTGAGTAAAGTCCAAGAGATGTTCCAACTTTTCATAAGCGACACCCCCTCCACCAACAATTAAGATTTTTTTATTATCAAGTTTTAAAAAAGCAGGGAAGTAACTCATAGTTCACCTTTTGTTGATCAAGATATAACATCATACACTTTACTTATGTAACAATACCTGAAAAATATGCTATTATTTGTTGATTAGAGTCAACTTATTTTTTAAAATAATAGATATAATTATCATTAAAAAAAATTAAAAATAAAGATAATTTATGAAACAAGAAATACTATCCAGAATACAAAAAAAGTTTCCATTGGAATCCAAGCCGTTTAAGGTTATTGCAGATGAGCTTGGAATAAGTGAAGATGAAGTCCTAAGTATCTTACAAGAAGAGAAGCAAAAAAATATAATTCGACAAACATCGGCTATATTTGACACGAAACGTTTAGGTTATAAATCTTCGCTGGTAGCTTTTAAAATAACCGAGGATAAAATCAGTGATGCAGTGAAGATAATCAACTCCCATCCTGGGATTTCACATAATTATGAAAGAAATCACGATTTTAACATCTGGTTTACACTTGCTGTTGCCCCTGACTCCAAACTTGGACTTGAAAAAACTATAGACATACTTTCAAAATTAACAGAGGCAGATGACTACATAGTACTTCCTACTTTAAAACTTTTTAAAATATCTGTTAAACTAAATACTACAGGTAAAGATGAGAAAAAAGAGAAGGTAAAAAAAGTTGAACATAAAGAGATTGAACTCTCAAAACTTCATCATCAAATTATCCGTCTGATTCAGTATGATATAGAGATAACGAGTGAGCCATTTAAAAAGATAATTGAGGAACTTGATACAAACTATGAAACATTTTTTTCGATTTTAGAAGAATTACAAGAAGCTGGAGTCATGCGTAGATTTGCATCAATTTTAAATCATAGAAAGGCGGGGTTTAACGCTAATGCCATGGTCGTTTGGGATGTAGATGAAGCAAACGGGGAGGATATCGGAGAAAAAGCAGCTGCTTTTAGCGCCGTGAGCCACTGTTACCTTCGTCCTAAATATGAGAACTGGCCGTATAATCTTTTTACTATGGTTCATGGAAAAACTACAGACGAAACAAATGGTATAATAGCGGAGATGGCAAATGAAATTGAATCAAAATCATATATGCCGCTTTACTCATCAAAAGAGTTTAAAAAAGTAAGAATTGAGTATTTTACCCCAGCATTTGAGAACTGGGAAGAAAAAAATAGTTTAAGGGATTTTTGATGCCATTATTTTTTGAATTAGAAATACCGTATATACTTATAGGGGTCTTCTTTTTAGCCGTTACTGCGTATGTTACAACAAGAGACTTTATGCCTAAAATTGCTTTTAAGAGAGGCATGATAGGTGTTGCATCTATATTTGCCGTTATGATTTTGGCTCACTACTACATGACAAGCAAAAGGATGAATGGTGTTAAAAAAATTTTCAATGAGGGTGGAACTATTATCTGTGAAAATAAAATGCATCGTACAATTTCACAATCTGTATTAATATCAAAAAAACTTGGCTGGAGATTGGAGGATAATCTTTTCAAATCAAAGAATGTTTTAAGAGATTTTCATACTTCAAGATGCATAGAATTTGACGGAGATATTCCAAAATGAGAACATCTTAAATAATGGAAACTTTAAAACGATATTCTATGGCATTATTGTTTCTATCTCTTGTAATACTTCTAATGATTGTTGCTACCTTATTAGTAAAAAATTTTGGAGATAAAATGCTGGAAAATACTGATTTAAAAATAAGACCGGTAGGGGAAAGAGTTAACTAATGAATTTAATGATTATACTGCTTATAGCAATTATTTTAAGTATTGCTTTTCATTTTATCGGTGTATATGCCAATGCTAAAAAGACTGTTTGGATTATGATAGTTTTGATGTGGGCTGCTGCTATTAATATTGCGATGAGTGAGGTCAAACCTAAGGGGTATGAAGAAATTCAAAGTATGCAAGGTAAATACAAAGATGTTGATTTACTGATAAAAAAGGCAATGCCTAAAGTTTCAGTGTATGAAATGCTGGGAATTAAAAAAAGCTTTCAAATTCATGAGTCTAAAAAGTAGGCTTATAATCGTATAGTTCTTTTTGTATAAAATCCATATTCACGTACCTGTCTATATGTTTAGCAAAATCTTCTATTGCATTAGTTTTGTACTCTTTAAAATTGTATCCTTTGTATTTTTTGTCGATTGCATGAAAAAGTTTATATCTGAAATCATCACTCTCAAAAAGTCCATGAACAAAAGTCCCATAAATATTTTTTTGCTCTTTTGCAATCTTTTTGACTCTAGCGTTGTGAATTTCATAGCCATCAACTGCACATTCAAAAAGAGTATAACTTCCCTTTTGAACTATCTTCTCTTTTTGAAAAATAACATCACCCTTAAATATTGCAAATCCTTTTGTACTTTCCTTGTCAGACTCCACATGCAAAGGGTCTAAAATGGACTCAAACATCATCTCGTAGCCGCCGCAGATAGCGACTATTGTTTGTTTTTTTGATGTAAGGTTTTTCTCAAATCCCCGCTCTCTTAGCCACACTAAGTCATCAACAACTCTTTTAGTACCTGGGAGAACAAGAACATCACAAGATGAAACTTGGCTAGGAGTAGATATGAAGGATAATTCAATTTCCTTGTCTGCCACAAGCGGTTCGAAATCTGTAAAGTTACTGATGTGAGGAAGCTTTATAACTCCTACTTTTATAATGGCTTTTGTTGTGTCTTGAACATAATTCATGAGAGATTCGCTATCTTCAAAACCAAGATTAAAAGGCTTGAACGGAACAACTCCAAGCACCTTTATGCGAAATCTTTCTTCTATGATTTGCACACCCTCATCAAAAAGTCTCATCTCTCCTTGAAATTTGTTGACAATTACTCCGATAATGTTCTGCCTGAGTTTGCTGGGTAGCAGTTTATGAACTCCATAAATGGAAGCAAATACACCGCCTCTTTGTATATCTGCAACTAAAATAATTTTAGTGTTAAACTTGTCTGCAATGTAGATGTTGGATAGATCTTTGTGCATTAGATTAAGTTCAACAGGACTTCCAGCTCCCTCCGCTACAATACAATCGTAGTTTTCTTGTAGTTTTTTAAAAGCCTTTTTCGCATATGGCTTGAGAGTATCAAGATCTCTGTAATAAGTCCAAACGTCTTTTTCTGTGACACTTTTGCCATTTACAATAATATGAGCCTTAGATTTACCTCCAGACTTTAAAAGGATAGGGTTCATATAAACAGATGTCTCAATCCCAATAGCCTCTGCCGCAAAATGTTGAGGAATAGCAATCTCACCGCCATCATCAGTAACCTGTGAGTTATTGGAGACATTTTGAGCCTTAAAAGGAGCAACCTTTATCCCTCGATGATGTAAAAGATAAGTAATAGCAAAAGAGAGAGTAGATTTTCCTGCATCGCTGCTTGTGCCAAATATGCTTAGGGAATTCATTTTGTTTTAGCCTTTTATTCATGGACTTTTAGAAATTTTTTACAATTATTGTTTATCATATAATTACAACCTTTTTGCGCTCAAGGTTATCGTACAGGGCTAACATATTATTGTAATCTTGATGAAGCGTCACATCAATGAAGAAATCATCACCGTCAAGAATTCTTAGTGCTTTTTGAACTCTCTTTTGCCCAAATATATTGTATAGAGCATCTTTATACTCTGCAAAATCCAACTCTTTTTCTTCCATGCGTGCAAGTTCAACTAGTATATGTCCAAGTTGATTATCTCCATATTCCAAAAGTTCCAAGGCTTCATCAATCTCTTGAAGTAAAAGTAAAATTTGAGCTTTAAATTCACGCATGGTGAAGTTATGTTTCAAAATTACGCCTATGTATTTTTCTATGTTTAGAGACTCTTCAAGTGATTCTATACTTATAAGTATATCCTCAGGGTTATAATTTTTAAAATTCAGCACCATATCTCTAATCAATTTACCGCCATTTTTATTATTGTAAATTAAATCTTCTATCGGATAAACCTCAGACATACTCGGAACGATTATCTGACAAGAGTAAAATCCAAGGTAGTCGTATTCTCTGATATAAATCTCTTTTTGCATGCCGCTTATGATGCTCACAAGGAAGTTATGTTCCTCTTGCGTGCCATGTTCTTTATAACTCCAAGGAGTATATTCAAAACTTTTTTTAGAGCTTAAAAAACCAAACCCAACTTTTCCATTACTGTCTATAAAATGAGATTCAAGGTTAAAACTGTCTGAGACCAAGGTCATATCAAAAGTCGGAACTTCAAAGGTGTCAAGATTTTCAAGTCCACGTCCCTGCATAAGTTCGGTCATGGTCCTCTCTAAAGACACTTCCAAAATAGGATGCGCTCCAAATGAAACGAAAAGAGTTGAGTTTTTAGGGTTGATAAGCGAGATGGCGGTTACAGGAAATTTTCCACCCAAAGAAGCGTCTAAAACTTCTATAATGTAGCCTAATTCGCGAAGAGCTAAAACATCGGCGTGAACTCTGACAAATGACTCAACTGTTTTTTCCGGAAAGCAGGGAAGGGAATAAGCATTTTTGATAATCTCTATTTTTGCATAGCGTTCCAAAATTTCACTGAGTGCCTGAACCTGCGCTTCTTTTGGGGTGTTTCCGGTTGCTAATCCGTTGCTTAGATAGAGATTGCTTAAAATATTTAACGGTATGTGAACTTGTTGTTTATTTGAGTTTTTTATAAATGGGAGGCTTACTATTTTATCTTTGTAATCACTGTTAAAATCGACTAAATCTTCATCACTAAGCTCTGCGTGTGGATTGTAAATTCCAAGCAGCTCCTCATTTAAATACTCACCGCCAAATTCAAATGCAACTTCATCTGGATAATATTTTCTGTTTGGCAAGTGGAAATCGATAAAAAAATTATTTGTCTGTAGTCTTTCAATATATTCACCCAAGGCACTAGCCATAGATGCATTGGAGATAATCCCTTTTCCGTTTGAGTAGATATGTCTTGGAGCTTCAAAAGAGGCTAGATTTACAGAGAAGCAATTTTGCAGAGGATTTTTTTCATGTGAAAAAGTGGTTTTACACCCAACATCGCTCAAAACAGCTTTCATTTTTACTATGCTTTCTTCTAGCGGGGATTCTTTTGATAAGAGGTACATATGATTATCTTTTTGTTAGTTTGTTGTAAAACGAAAGTATATCTAACTTGTAGGTATCAAGGATAATTAAATCAGATAAATTTTCACAAAAGCATTTATGAAATTTCCAAATTCGGATAGTTTATATTCTAAATATCATCTCGGGCTCTTTACCCGAGGTGATATTGTTGAAATTCAAGTTCTATTTTTACAAAACTACATAGAATAAAGCAAATACTCTATAGCCTCCAAAAGTTCATCTTCTTTGACATTATTGGCATGGGCATATCCAAGAGCCCCTCCGGCTCCCACACCTTCCTTGGCTTCTCCATCGTCATATTTTTTCAGTACTGCAATTGTGGCTTGCTCAAAAGAGAAACTTGTATAGATTGCATGGGGAGTAAAGCTTAAAAGCGATAACAAATGTGCTATATCTGAGTTTTTATCATGTGCTACCCAAGAGGTTGTAGCTATTGTAATATTTGCATGTTTTATTCTCATAAACACATCTTCCCTTAGTCTATCTGCTACTAGTAAACATGCTGCCATCTGCGTGCCGCCTGCTAAAACTACATGAAATCTTCTTGATGCTTCCATGAGAAAACCTGCGCAGAAGATGAGCATGTTATCGCTAACTAGTGATAATTTCTCAAAGTTACTCATATCTTCACTTATAAGTGAAAGTGCTTTGTTTATGGTTTCATTTTTTATGTCGTTTGGAACATGTAAAAAACTTGATGAAAAGTCATCTCTGCAATCATATCCTAGGGCTATGGCAGTCGCTGTTGCCGTGGTTGTTCCACTTGGAGTGCTCTCACCCAAGATGAGATAGTTTCCTTTAAGCTCATAATTTTTTCCAGCTTCCATCCCTTTTAAAAATACACTTTTAGCGTCTATATTTGCTCCGTTAGCAATGGAATGAGAGGGTAAAATACCAAAGTTATGGCATGTGGAATTTTGAGGTGTTACTTGCAAACCTAAATCTAAAATCTCCATAGAACTAAAAGCTACTAAATTGTGAACTGCTCTGGTTATAATGGCTGGAGTTGGCACTCCGGTTGGAGTCTCAGCCAATTCACCGATAGAAAACACTTTTCCATTGATGATAAACTCAGCATCCAAAGTAGGGGTGCGTGGTATCAGTCCCGGGATTCCAGCTTGCGTTATACCTTTTATTTCACAGGTTTTTGTCACGGATGCTGCCAGTAAAAAGTCTGCTTTTCCTTCTGGAAAAGAATCATTTTTATTTGTAAATATATTAAAAGTATTCATTGTATTTTTTCTTTAGGGGGGATTATTTTATTAAACATAGCCGTATATTAGCCAAATAAGGCTTACTGTTTAAGAAATTTTAAGAGATTATATATACAAATATTCCGGTAAACTTTTTGTAATGCTTCAGCTACGTTGTTTTATTTTTAAAAATGTTGCTAATTTTTTATCGATGTTATTGATATGATTTATGAGCCAATTTGTCAAAAACTCTATAAGCTCCTCTTTACGCATAGGCTTTGCAGTTTTTATAGACTCCCTTATTGTTACAATTTGAGCAGAGAAATCTCTGTGTTGCTGCATGTGTGTTTCACATTCTTCTTGATTGTATACTTTATAATTATATTTTTTCATCATCTCTTCTTCTGTCTCAAAATGATAGAGTGCATAACTAAGTAAATCTTTTGTAATATCTTGGAGTGCTTCAATCGATGAATCTTTTGATAGCTTTTTACCTGCTTCATTGATTGTGTTTACCAAGATTCTATGCTGCTCATCTATCTCTTGGATTCCTGTATCATAATCGCTTCTCCAGAGTATTTTGTCACTATTTTCCATAATGTTCCCTTTTGTTTAAAATTTTATTTACCAAACTAAGATGATTTTTTTCTTTTTTATACTCTTTTTTTATCTCACTTAATAAAGTCATTAATTCATTGCTCATTTGCAGAATTTGATTTTTTTCTTCACTTTCTATGACTCTTTTTTCTTTTTTTAACTCTTCATAAAGTCTTTGTACTTTTTCGTGTATTTGTTGATGAATCAAATCTAAATTTTTCAAATTTGGAGTTATCTGATTATTCTGTTTTTTTATTTTTTCTAACCATTTTCCAAATTTACACTCTTCATGTGTAATTTGAAAAAACTTTTCCTTCATATCATCTTTGCCTAATTGTGCAATAACTAATTCAATCCAATACTTATAGTTTGTTTCAGCAAGCAACAGTTTAAAATCAGTTTTTGATGGCAGTGTTTGTGATGCTAATTTCCATCTTGGATCTGAAGTAAATTTAAGAATAAAATCTTTTATTTCATCTCTTGGCATAGGTCTGGCAATTGCATACCCTTGTATTTCATCACATCCCATCTCAATCAGAAATAAAACTTCTTCTATATTTTCAGCACCTTCAGCCGTTACAGTGATATCAAATGCATTGGCAAGTCCTATCACGGCTTGAATTATAGCCATGCTTTCACCGCTCTCAAGCATTCCACTTACAAAACTTTTATCAATTTTTATAGTATCTATTGCCAACTCTTTTAAATGCAACAAGGAGGAGTATCCTGTACCAAAGTCATCAAGTGCAAAAGAAATTCCGAGTTTTTTGCACTGAGTTATGACATCATTTGAATTATTTAAATGTTCATCTGCAGCAGTTTCAAGGATTTCAAATTCGAGGTATGAGAGCAACTCTGCATCAATATTGTTTTGTGAAATGATTTGTTTAATTTTAGATACAAATTTCTTTTGCTTCAACTGTTTAGGAAAAATATTGATACAAATTTTTACAAATACTCCCTCTTTGTGCCACTCATGTAGCTGAAGAATCCCCTCTTTTATAGCCCATTCATCAAATTCATTACTCAGTTCATCATCATTTTCTATTAGGGGTAAAAACTCATTAGGAGAGAGAATACCAAGGAGTGGGTGCATCCATCTGGCAAGAGCTTCCACCTCAATTATCTTGCCGGTAAGAGTATTTATTTTTGGCTGATAATAAAAACAAAATTCACTTTTAGCAATAGATTTTTTTATTTTTTCAAGTGTTTTAAAATTGGCTTTAATCTTTTGATCTGAAGCTATATCAAAAAAACAAAATTTATTTTTACCACTATTTTTGGCTTTATACATCGCTACATCTGCATGTCTTAGCAAAATATCAGGCTCAACTTTATCATCGGGGTATAAGCTCACTCCAATGCTGGCAGAAATTGTCTGCACTTTATCTTCGTTGATTGTATAAGGTAAAGATACAATATTCAACAACCTATAAAGTGTAATTGCACAATCATCAGTTTTTTCGATATCTGCTAAAATTATCACAAATTCATCGCCGCCAAGTCTTGCAACAGTATCGTTAATACGAATAATTTTTTGCATTCTTTTGGCTACTTCTATGAGTAAAGCATCTCCTGCATCATGTCCAAGAGTATCATTTATAGTTTTAAAACCATCGAGATCTATCATGCAAACAGCTAAATTATTTTTATTTCTCTTTGCATGCGAGATAGCAAAAGAAAGTCTATCTGAAAGAAGTAATCTATTTGGAAGCTTTGTAAGCGGGTCATAATTAGCAATATTTTTATATTTTGTTTCTTGCGACTTAAGTTGTGTAATATCTACACAAGTACTAACAACTCCTTCAAACTCTCCCTTATCATCAAAAAATGGATTTACACTCTGTATTATCCATTTTGTTGTTTCTTGAGATTGTATTTTTAAAGGTATGTTTTCTAGAGGCTCTTGTGTCTGCATTACTTTAGAAATAGGTAATTCTATAGACTGTAAAACTTTGTCTTTGCTATCATAAAAAATCCATTTTGAAGTGATATCATAAAAAGTTTGTGCCTCTTCATTTGCTAGTTCGCAAAGTAAATCTGCTTGTTTATTAGAAAAAAGTTTTTTTCCCTTTGTATCCCAAATTTGAATACCTTCTTGCATAAAATCAAGTAGATTTTTATTAAAATTCATGTATCCTGCTATTCCTGCCATTATTTATGAAAGTATCATAGTATTTTTTTGCTTAAGTTAAAACGTTGAGTATTAGGAGACATTAAATAGATATGAATTTCTTCAACCTAAATTATGAGTTATAAATAATCCATCATATAAATCTTCTAAAAGGTGTGTATTGGGTATTTCGCGTTCTTTGTATTTTATATCATTGAATTTTTGTTAAGTCTTTTTTGCTTAAGTTTATCTATCAAAATCAAAGACAACAAATGAAGCATTTTCAACTTTGATACCAAATGCTTCTTGAATGCTAATGTTTTGAAATAGGCTTATTAAAACTCTAATAACTCCGGCATGTGTTACAATTAAAATATTTTCTTTTTTGAGTGATGGTAAAAATACAAAAAAGAACTCTTTGATTCTTTTTATATATGCTTCATACGGTTCACCGTCTAGCGCATTTATCCACTGCAAAAAGTCTATGTACTCAATCTCACCTTGAGAGATAATCTCATTAAACTTTAACCCCTCATGTTTTCCCCACGATTTTTCTCTGAGCTTATCTGTGTATATTGCCTGCTTGGCATGGGGAAACTCTTTTATCGTCATCTTTGCACGTAGCAAGTCTGAACAAAAGACGGCATCAAAGTTAGCAAAAGAGAATTCTTTTGCCAAAGTTTTTGCTTGATTCTGACCTTTTTTGGAGAGTCCTATGTCTATATGTCCGTTATAGCATCCATGATATGCTTCATCAACCTCAGCATGCCGAATTAAGGTCACCTTCATTTAAAAGTACCGATAAGTATAATATTTAGTAAAATAAGTTCTATCACCTCAATGGAGAATCCATAAATATCACCGGTAAAACCAGCATATCTTTTAACAAAAAAGTTTTTTATGACAAGTAAAATCAGAAGTGAACTCATAAGTAAAATCCAGCCATGAAACAGAGTCACCAAAAAGGCGGAGTACAAAACTGCTATAAGGACTTGCCCTTTTTTAAGCTCCATTTTGGCTAAAGTGCTCATTCCGCTTGGGCTAATGTAAGGGTAGTTGTATATTGCTAAAACAACACTTAGGCGGGAGAGCATCAGCACAATCGGCAGAAGATAAAAAGCTTCGAAATTGGCAAGTACCGAAGCTTTTAAGATTAGAAATGTGACAGTGAAAATCATCCCCATTCCACCGGTATTAGGGTCTTTCATCACTTGAAGTGCTTTTTCTTTTGCAACATAAAGACCATCTACGGTGTCACTGAAACCATCAAGGTGCAAAGCACCGGTTAGTACAACCCAAAAGACAAAAATTAAAATACCCAAATGTGAAACAGGAAAATAAGAATGCAAAAAAGTATAGATTATGTACAAAACAGTTCCAAGTAAAAACCCCACAAAAGGATAAAACATGACGGAATATCCGTTAATTCCTTTGTCAAAATCATGTACTTTAAAGAATGGGACAGTTGTTAACATAGATATAGCAAGTGCAAAACCGTTAAAAATATTTTTCATTTTATCCTCGTTGATATACCTGCTACGGTGTAGTAAACTTCATCACACTTACTGGCAATTACTTGAGAGAGTTTTCCGCTTATATCGATGTACTCTCTAGCTAATTTATTGTCTGGAATCACTCCTGCACCTACATCGTTTAAGACAAATACTATGCTTTTATCAAGTTCTAAAATAGCTTCAAACTCATTTTTCATATCTTTAAAACCAAAGCCATGATAGAGCATGTTGTTTATCCACATGCTGACACATTCAACTAGTACATTTTCATTTGATGAGCAAAGCATTTGGAGAAGTTTTAAAGGCTCTTCAACCGTTACAAAGTTATCGGCTCTATTTTTTCTATGCTCATTGATACGTAGTAGCATCTCTTCATCTATAAACTCTGTTGTTGCCAAGTAGGTAGGTTTAGTCAAAGAGTTTGCTAGTATGTAGTTTTGGGCATTGATTGATTTTCCACTTTTTATGCCGCCAATAAAAAGAGTTTTTCTTGTGCTGTTTTTCATCTTAGAATTTTATCTAATTAGTAAATAAAGTAAAGACAAACCAGCTAAAATTGAGAAATCTATTGCTGGACCTATTGCCAGAGCTTTTTTTAAGTCATCCGCTGTTATCTGAGCTCTACCCTCTCCAAAGTATGGTTTTTTTTTGAGTTTACCAAAATAATGAGTATCTCCGCCTAGCTTTATATGCAAGTGCCGAGCCATCGCAGTTATGGGATGTCCTGCATTTGGGCTGTCATGAAGGGAACCGTTCTTGTAAAAATCCAAAATTTTCTTTTTGCCTGAGAGCAACATAATCAAAATAGCAGTCAGGCGTGAGGGTATAAAGTTCGCGATATCATCCAAGATGGCTGCAACTTTTCCATAGTTTTCATATCTCTCATTTCTGTATCCAACCATAGAGTCCATAGTGTTTATAGTTTTATAAAGGATAATCCCAAGAAGTCCAAAAAGGCTCAGATAGAAGAGTGGGGCGATTACTCCGTCGCTAAGGTTCTCAGCATAAGTTTCTATAGAAGCCTTGTAGATATCACTTTGGCTCATCTGCTGGGTGTCACGGCTGACAAGCATTGAGATAGCCTCTTTCTTGTCTGTACATGTCAAGATATTTTTTACAGAATCATAAAGCATTCTGTGTGCTAAAAACATGGAAGCGATGAGTGATGAGATGATGATTTCGATGCTACCGCGAAACTGTGATAGAATCAGAGTGATAAGCACGGATGCTAAGATGCTTATTGAAAGCATAAAAACAACAAGTAAAAAACTTCTAAAAACGGTGTCTTTGTAAAAGTTGTCCTCAAAAAATGTAATAAGTTCGCCAATCCTGATAACGGGGTGCTTTAGAAAGCTGAATTCGCCAAAAATTTTGTCTATGAGGTAAGCGAGCAGAGCGATTAAAATATTATTCATGGTGTATTATATTTGGGTATCAGAAGAACTCCATATCATTATCGTCAAACTCTTCAGTCCTGTTTTCCAGCAGAATTTCTATTTGTGAGATATTAGAATAGAACGATTTATTCATATAGTGTATATCAAGAGCTGTTTTTTCTATAAAAACAGCCTTCTTCCACTCTAGCAGATCGCTAACAAATCCTTTAACAACAACCAGTAACATTTTACTGTTGTCTTCAACTTCATAGCTCAATAATTTTTGGCTTAGGAGCATTAAAGAATAGCTTAAATTTTTGAACTCAAAAAGTGGGTTTAATACACGTGTATAACCCTCAAAGAATCTGACAAGACTCATATTTAGCTCAGCATCGTAATTACTTACATATTCTAACTCGCCAATCTCATTTTCAAGCTCATTTAATTCTTCATAGGTATCATTGTCAATCTCAATCTCACTAAAATATTTCTGTGCAGAAGTAACATTATAATTTTTTTCTTCTTCTTTGTTAGTTGCAGCTACCGTTTCTATTTTTTGAGAACTCTCTTCATTTACGTCTTTACATTGATATTCATGTTTAAACTTAAAACATCTGTCGACTAAGTAACGCAGTGAATCATGTAAATCTATAGTTGCTATGTTAAACATTCTGACATTTTCATCGGTAGCTATCAGGTAACTATTCCAAGCGGTTAGAGATTCTAACATATAAAGAAATATATCTCTAAAATCCGGGTCGTATTTATGAAGTAAATAGCTTATAGTTCCAGATTTTGCCAACATCTGGATAGTAGTAAAATAGGATGTAATATCTTCAAGTTGCTCTATATCTTTGACATAAATTCCAAAATTTACTATAGCAATACTAAAAAGATGGATTGCATCTTCACTATCTGGATGATTTAGCAAATTATAACCCTTAGAGTATAACTCAAAGTAGATTTTTTCTATTTCAGAGCTATTATTTTTCAGAGTTCTAAATACTGAGTTATCATTAATTCTAGATGCTTTTTCCATCTCAAAGGGATACTTATTTAATTGAAGGGCAGCTAAAGACTCAATATTTTCATATTCAGGTGTAAGTTCTACTTTTTCAAGCGGAAGTGATTTAAAATATAATTTACCTATTTTATTAAATAAATAATCAATTTTTTTTCTCCCTAATTCTATGGTATTGAAGTATTCGAAGTCATTTTTATTTAATTCAACAACAAAACTTTTATGAATTTTATTACGTTGTGTTATATTTATCTGATCTAAAAATACTACAAAAGAGTTGCCCATCTCGATAGGAAAGGATGAATAGCTATTTGTAGAATGTTCATTCCGTTCTGTGTAGCAAGGCTTGATTTCAATTGACTCATAATGTTTCTTATATATTTCACTCAATGTGTCTGTATTTAAATTCTTACTCAATAGAGAATAACTGATTCTTTTATTGTTCGCACCAAAACGTCTTTTTCCCAAGATAGCAAAGAGATATCTTCTTCTTATTTTGTCATCTATATTGATATTTGCTATTTCCAGATAGTAACAACGGTCTACCTTCATATTTACTTGGCGCTTATATATCAGTTTTTTATTATTTTCACTTGCGACCGAGTACTGCATATACTGTATATAATGCTTCTTTTCGTCTTCTTCAGTAATTGATATAATATTTTCCAAAATGCTATTTTCGTTACTTGTACTATCAGTTTGAAATGTAAATGTATGTGAGAGCGTTTGTACCATTAGTCATCCATATGTTTAATGTACTATTATCCTTTATAATTACTTAGATTAAAGTTAATAACCCAACTTTTCTACATAAACTTCGCAATAACGGTGGGTATGAATCTTATTGGAGAATCTAATGTAAGGACGAACAAAAAGAGTTAAAAATGATTTGATGAATGAATTGTGGTATTTAATTTTTAAATATCAATTATAAGCCATCTTATTGGTGGTGTTAAATTATAATGAAAGTGCCCAAGCGCAATAATGAATGAGTTTTTTAATTTCCTACTGCATAGTTTGGGTTCAGCTCTTTTAAAGCTGTTTCAAGTAGATTATGTGCATTAGTGTCTTTAACCGCAAAACGAAGATAATTATCACTTAAAAAATCAAAACTTCCGCAAGTTCTTACCAATATTTTATGTTTTAAAAGATACTCGAAAATCTTATCTGCTTTTTGAGATTCTGTGAGGAAAAAGTTTGAGTCACTTTTGTATATTTTACTGAAGAGTTGTGAGTTTGTGAGTATGTCAAAGAGTTCTGTTTTGTACTCTTTATGAAGTTTTTTACTTTCCCTTTCAAAGGCTTTGTCTTGGAGTCTGAGAGTCAAAAATTGTGCGTCAAAAGATGATAAGTTCCAAAGCGGCATTTTTAGTTTTTTTATATTTTTAGAGTTTGAAAAAATAGCTCCTATTCTTACTCCTGCACATGCGTTGAACTTGGAAAATGACTGGATGATGTAAAGTTTTTTGTGGCTATTGATATGCTCTCTAAAAGATTTCAGTTCTTCAAACTCTAAAAATGATTCGTCCAAGACAACCGTACAATTTTGCTTTTTCCACAAGGCAAGAAGTTTCTTTAGATTGTAGTGTTTTCCATCAGGTGTGGATGGATTTACAAAGACAACTATGGAGTCTTTTGTCGGCTTTTCATAGAGGTTTTTAAAGCGGTTAATTTTGATGATTCTTTTACCCACATGTGAGGAGGCTTTTTCATACTCACCATAAAGAGGTGCATAGAGATAGACTCTTTTTTGCTTGAGGTTTTTAAAGAGTTCAAATATAGCCGAGGTAGCACCGTTGTAAAGGGCTATTTGGTTTTTTTTGATTTGGTGTTTTTCTGCTATAAATTTTTTTAAAACAGTGTAGTTGGAATCTGCATATTTTACGATTGTGTTACTTCTTAGTTGAATATCAATATTAGGATTATAACTATTTATATTGGATGAGAAATCTATAATATCGTTAGGGTCACAATCTAGTTTTTTTGCATATTTGTAAATATTTGCACCGTGTTTCATAGGAGTTCTTTTGCCTTTTTTGTATTTTTATAGTTAACTATTCTCTTGAGTGCATAAAATCTTTGTGCAAAGTCTATCTCTTTTAAAAGTTCTTGTTTTATTACTTTTTTTGGAGCGTGCTGGTTGTATGTGTTTAGAAAAATATTTATAAAATAGTGCCTATGTTTAAGCGCATCGAAGCCGATAAGTGCTACTGCCATGTCGAAAGCGAAATTTCCGCATGCAGAATCTATGAAGTCAAAAACAGCAATCTTTTGTCTATCGAAAAGAGTGTTATCCTTAAAAATATCTCCATGAATGAGACCTTCGGATTTTGAGTTATACTCTTTAAGGGGTTCTAACTTTTTGTAATAACTGTAAAACTTTTTTTTTGTAAAGTCTAAAAGATAGTTAATTTCATCTTTGTCTATCATTTTTTTTCTGTAGTATTTTTTGTAAGTGATAGAGTGAAAAGCACTTAAAAATCTAGCAAGCGCAATCACATGATAGGTTTTTATAACTCTAGGTTCAACACCGTTTAATTTTTGATAGAGATACCACTCTTGGCTATTTGCTACACATGTGGCAACATTTAAACCTTTTTCCAAAAGGATTTTTAAAAGCTCTGTATCTCTTTGTACATCTACTTCTCTTTCGTATTTTTTTAGTATATGATTATCTGCTATATAGGTTGTATCGATAATTCCAGAAGATGTAGGAAGCAGCTTTGTAAACCTATGTAAAGCGAAAAGTTTATTGGCTTCATCTAATGAGATAAAAGTTTTTACACCCATCTACAAAGAGCATTTTTTCATAGCTTTTTTCCACTCAAAATCAAAGTTTTTAAGAACATAGGATTTATGGTGAGGAACTCCACATTTTGAACAGTCTTGATGGATTTTATCTCCGTAAATACCTTGTTTTCCATCTTTTGATTCAATATCACAAAAACTGTATTGGGTGTTTTCTCCTACTTTTTTTATCCCTTTATCGTCAAATCTAAAGTTAGGGCAGGCACATAAATAGCAGTTTAAACTCTCCATGTCATGACACTTCTTATTGTCCGCATACAGTGGGCAAAAGTCCGGCTCTTCTTTTACCATGTTGTCAAAGTCAAAGTACTCTATCAATTGTTCTTTTGTGAACTCTTTTTCTAAGAGTTTATCTACAATCTTTTTGTGTTTTGCCGCATGTTCGTCAAACCAGGTTTTGTAACTCATTTTTTATCCTTTGAAAATTACACATTCATTTAAAATTTTTTCATCTTTCCATCCAAGAGTTTTCAGTTCGCTCTCTTCGTAAAATTTATCTACATAACCAAGGCAAAGATACGCTATCAGTTTTGAATTTTTTGGAGCATCCAGCTCTTTTAAAACCTCTTTCTCATTCAAAATACTGACCCAGCCGATGCCTATGTTTAAAGCTCTTGCCATGAGCCACATGTTTTGAATAGCGCAGACTACGCTGTACTCTCCCATCTGCTTCATACTGGTCATGCCCAGTACCTCTGAGTCCTCTGCTTCATATAAAACGGCTATGTTTATGGGTGCTTCTTTAATCCCTTCTAATTTTAGTTTTTTATACAACTCTTTGTCTTTAAAAATCTCTTTTGCTTTGTCATTTTCATTTTCAAAATTTTTGAGAATATTGTCTTTTGTCTTTTCATCTTGGATAATTACAAACTTCCATGGCTGGGAGTAGCCAACAGACGGAGCTGAAATGCCCGCTTCTAAAACAAGCTCCAGTTTTTCATCTTCGACACTCTTTCTTATAAATCTGTTCCCTCTCACGTCACGTCTGGCTTTCATGATGCTCAGCAGAATTTTTGCGTCGTTGTCTGTAAATATCATATAAATTGTCTTTGTATCAGCTCTGGGTTACTTCTGAGCATCACATGCAGATAAGTGGCAAAAACTTTATCTTTTTGCCAGCTTCCGATTTCTCCGTCACCATTTTTGCTTTTAGAGAGAGTGTCAACTCCCTCTTTTTCCTTTACAACATTTGTGTAATGAAAAGCATGACCCTTGAGCTTTTGCTCACTGGTGTAGTAATATCCCATCCTCTGAAATCTGTTATGAAGCGTAAAATCCAAATCTAAAATACCGCTCATCTCTTTCTCATCTACACGGTTGCCTAAGTAGAGCATTCCTGCACATTCTGCGTATATAAGTTTGTTTTTTGCATGTGTGATGAGTGAAGCTTTAAAGTTCAAAGAGTTTTTGATTTTCTCATAGTTGTAAGGTGTCTCGACATAACCGCCAGGGATATAAACCACATCCGTGTCTAAAGGAATACTTTCATCTTTTGTTGCATTCACAAAAATAACTTCCCTAAATATTTCTTTTAAAAACTCTGCATTATCGTGGTACAAAAAAGAGAAGTTTTCATCATGGACTATGGCAATTTTTTTGCTTACAGACTCCAACCGCTCAAACGGATACCCGTTTACTTCAGAGCTTTTAAATCTCTTCGCCACCTTTTGAAGAAGTTTGGTGTCGATGTGTTCTAAAACTTCTTTGGCTATCTGTTCTATTTTGGAGTTGTCTTTCAGGTCAAGCCCCAGATGAGTTTCATCTAGAGCAGGCAAACCTTTTTTTATCCAGCCTAAAACTGCAATGTCAGAAAAATCTTTTTTAATTTGGTTTTTTATAAGCTCAAAGTGCCCATCGGAAGAGAGTTTGTTTAAAACAACAGCTTGAATAGTATTGTCATCTTTGTAAGTTTTTAAGCCTTTTAAAACTGCCGAGACGGTAATGTAGCTGGAGCTTCCATCAAGCAGTAAAACAGTTGGGATTTGCAGCAGTTTAGAGATATCATAAGCGCTGGAACCTTTGTCCATTCCATCGTAAAAGCCCATAACTCCTTCGCAGATAGAGATATTTTTGTCGCTGTATCTGTTAAATATCCATTGAACCTGATTCTCGTTCATCATGAAGGTATCGAGATTTACAGAGGACGTGCCGCAGATTTGGGTATGAAACTGTGGGTCTATGAAGTCGGGTCCTATCTTAAACGGTCGAACCGAGTTTTTAAAATGGTGAAGCAAAGCCATAGTGAGTACAGTTTTGCCTTGATTTGAGGCGATGGCACTTATACACAGAGCCTGTCTTTCTTGGTTCATGCTTTTTTCCTTCTAACAAGGAGGTATATAAAAAACGGTCCACCCAGTAAAGAGGTAACTACTCCGATGGGTATGTTGGAAGCTGAACCGATATTCCTTGAAATTAAATCACATAAAACCAAAAAGATACCGCTGTAAAAAAATGTCGGTAACAGCAGTTTGTCTGCACTTTTCTTGTAGATGGTCTTTAATATGTGGGGCACTATCAAGCCTACAAAACCGATAGGTCCTGTAATACTGACTGCAATACCTATCGCGATGGACACTGAGATAAGTAAAACAGTGTTTATTTTTCTCACCTCTATCCCTTTTAAAAATGCGTTATCGTAAGAGGTCAGCAGTAGTTTGATTTGCTTTTTGTAATTAAGTGTTAAGATTAAAAGCAGAAGACTTGCAACCATGACAGGAAAAACATTCTCAAAGCCTACAACATCTAGACTTCCCATGGTAAACCTGACTATCTCATAACTTTGTGTTTCATCGCTCATGTAAAAGAGAATCATAAGCGCTGCACTGTAAAAAAATGAGAGTGCAATACCGACTAAAAGAAGTGATGAACTCTCATAGGCTTTGAGTCTTGAAGTCAGGGTAAAGAGAATGGTTATGGTGAGCAACGCTCCTAAAAAACCAAAAACCTCTATGAAATATACCAGCCCGAATACTATGGCAAAAGCAGTTCCTAAAGTCGCACCGCTTGCAACGCCCAAAGTAAATGGTGTGCTCATTGGATTTCTAAAAAGAGACTGAAAAATTAACCCGCTAAGTCCAAGCAGAGCGCCTGTAAAAAAAGCGACAAAAACTCGAGGAAGTCTTAAATCCCAAAATAGCTTATAATCTATGGATGTTATCTCAGTTATATGAGCGAATCTTATCTCAATCTGTCCAAAAAATGGAGAAACTGCGAGTATAAGTATTGAGATAGTAATAAATATATATTTCATAGGTTCACTACAAAATAGTTATCAATACGTTTGAGGCTATCTCCAAAGAACTTATCTAGGTTAGAATCTTCAAAGAACTTTTTATTTTCATCAAAGAACTCTATTTTTCCATCTGACATGTAGAGAACCTTATATCCTAATTTATAAGCCAGATTTAAATCATGCGTTATAATAATTCTGCTCCCAATACTGTCACTTGCAAGTATTTTATAAACTTTTAGCGTCTTTTGCGGATCTAGATTTGCGGTCGGCTCATCAAAAATGGTTAGTTTGGCATTGTGAAGTAGAGATGAGGCAAGCATTGTTAACTGTTGTTCGCCGCTGCTTAAAGTGATACACGGCTTATGCTGCAAAGTTTGTAAATCCAAAAGTTCTAAAACATGGTTAATATTGAGTTGAGAGTAAAGTTCGCTTAACTCCAGATACTCTCTGAGCGAGATATACTCATCAAAAATTTCGAGTTTTGGCGGGATGTAGTTTATAAGTTCGGCTCTCTCTTTGGCATTCAAAAGATGCAGCATTTGCGAAAACAGTTCAACAGCATCTGAGTAGGAAATTCCGCATAAAACTTTCGCTAAAGTAGACTTTCCGGCACCGTTGGAGCCTAGTATAATGAGGTTTTCATTATCATGAAGATGAAAATTAATATTAGTTAATATGTTGTTGCTAAAGTTTTCTACCTGAAGCATATTACTACTCATTTGTCTCTGACTTTAACTCTTTAGTAGAGCCAACTGTTTTTTTATAATCATTAAGAATTCCTTGATAATCCTTTAAAAAATATACAAGTCTGTCGCTTGGTATGCCCGCATAGAGTTTGTTTTCGATGTAGATTGAGTTTGTTTTAGCGGCATTTATAGGCAGTTCCAACCACGGGTTTATCAAATCATTTCTGCTTAAACCTTTTTCCTTCATGGAATGTGCTAAAAGTATCACAATATCGGGATTTATGGCTATGATGTTTTCCATATTGAGTACAGGTTGTCCTTTTCTCTGACTTTGCAAAGCATTGATATTTCCACTTTCATTTATGATGTCATCAAAGTAGAGGTTTTGACCGGCGACAAAAACTCTTGAAGCTAAAGATATATTGTGTCCAAATACGATGAGGATTTTCTTGTTTTTTATAATGTTTTTTATTTTACTCAGCTCTGTGTTTATATCTTCCATTATGGAGTTTGCTTTTCCTTTTTCGTGTAAAACTTCTCCTATGCTTATGATGGATTCTTTTATGTCTGATAGTTTATCTATGTTAATGAGTTTTGTTTTAATGTTTAACTTTTGAAGTTTTTGATTCAATTTATAGTTGTTGTGTTGCATGATTACTAGAGTCGGACCCAGTGCTACAATCTTTTCCAGAGATGGATTAAAGTAGCCTCCGACTTTTGCAATATCTACAGAGGCTTTGGGAAATGTACAGTAGGTCGTATTGCCAACTATTTCATCGCCTTTGCCTAATGCAAAGACGATTTCGTTTACTGATGGGGAAAGAGCGATTATTCTCTCATTTGCGAATATGTTAACAACTATTGCAAAAAATAAAAAAAGTTTTACCATTAAAATTTAGCCTTAATCCCTATATATCCGCTTCTCGGCGCTGTGGCAAATCCATCCACTACCTGATAGTATCTGTCTAAGATATTATCAACTTTTGCATAAGTTGAAAAGTTTTTGTTTATATCATAATTTGCCACAAAATTCACAACTGTATACTCTCCTGTCTGTGTGCCTTTTTCATCTTTAAGATTAAATCTTTTACCTACATACTCTCCGTTTAGCCCGACATGCAAATCTGAACTTGCATAATAATCCAGGCTCAGTTTATAGATATCTTTAGCGCGTCTTGCCAAGACTTCTTTGTTAGCGTTTTTTGCATCGGTTTTGGTATAGTTGGCACTTAGTAACAGATCATTGATTATCTCTGCACTGTATTCAACTTCAAAACCTTGAATCTTGGACTCGCCATCAAGATTGTTGTACTTGTATGTTGTTAAATCAAAGTCAATCATGTCAGAGATAACACTGTTGAAGTACGTAACTTTTAACTCTTTGTAATTCACTGAAATATCATAACTCATAGTGCTCTCAGGTCTTATGTCTACGCTTCCATAAGCTGAGTAAAGGTTATAAAGTGTCGGTACATTATAGGCTGTTCCAATATTTGCACTAAGGCTTAAACCATTCATATCTTTGTTGATATTTTTTATACCAAACTTACCTGTAACTTTGTCCTCAAACTTATCATAATAATCAACTCTTATCGATTCGGTTACTATTGTTTTACCGGCAAACTCAAAGGTATTATTATTTGTTAAAAAGAAAGCTTTGTTAGTGTATTTTTTATTTATATCATTTTTATGTTCAAAGCTCTTATAATCACCTCCAATCACTACAAAATCTTCATCTCTATAAGAGACATTTGATTTGAGTCCATATTCATAAACTTCTCCATCAAATTCTTTTGTATAACCCTCTGGATAATTTCTATCAAAAATAGATCTTTTGGCATAAATATCTACTTTGTTAAAACTGTCTACATGGTTGAAATTAATATTTGTAAAACTGTCATTTGTTTGGGTGGTGGCATGTGAATTGGCAGCTATAACAGGATCAGAATTATAATCATCATATGCATTGTCAGTATCTATCATGTTATGAGATATATCAATTTTGTTTGTTTCATTAATGTTAAAACCTAATTTGATATTTGAAGTTGTATTAACATATCCGTCTTTTTCAAAGTCATCTATCTCTGCACCTCTTGGAACTTTTGCGCTAAAGCCATCAGTTGTGATTTTTTGAGAGCCGACTTTAACGTAATAGCTATCTGTCTTGTATGAAGCTAAAGCGCCGTATTTTTTTGTATTAAAACTTCCAAATTCTGTAATTGCTGAGCCATGAAGTCCACTTTTTGCACTTTTGGTGATGATGTTGATTACACTGGCAGTAGCATCTGCACCCCAAACACCCGATTGTGCTCCTTTTACAACTTCTATCTGCTTTATGTCACTTATCATTAGATGCTCAAAGGGAGCACCGTTGAGACCTGTGATATCGTTGTACCTGATACCATCAATGAGCACTAAAGTTCTTTTAGAATCAAATCCTCTGAGGTATACAGACGTCGTTGCACCAAGTCCGCCATTGCTAGTAAAGCTAACTCCAGAGATACTGTTCAGTGCTTCTGTCACGGTTGAAAAGTGTTTTTCTTCAATCTCTTCACTTGTGATAACATTTACATCTGAAGTTACATTTTTTATAGATTGTTCTGTTTTTGTGGCACTGGTAACTGTAATAGTGTTTAGGTTAACAGTTTGCTCTGCATGGAGTTGACTTATTAGAGCAACTGATATTAGCGATAATTTTATTGTATTTTTCATTTATGTTATTCCTAAGTTATATTTTAATTTGTTTATTAGATAAAAAATAAAAAAGGAGGGGAAGAGTTGTTCAAATCTTTAAAGTAGTTGAAAAAAAGGTTTTGATTGTAGTAAAGTCTGAGTGTTTTTCGAGTGTATCTTAAAAAATAATAGTTACAATGGCAAGGTTTAGCAGAAAGCTGTAGCGGGCAAAGGGTGGAAAGTTCCTCTTCTTCTTCTAATCCATCAAGTTCATCGTTGGCAAAACTTGTTGTGTGAAAATGTTGTACTCTTGAAGTATTGGCTGATATAGCTACTTGATTAACAGTAGCAGTAATAGCACTTAAAGTAAAATAGTTTTTGCCAAAGCCACGGGGTAGTTTCATAGTTGATTTTTCTCTTTGATTTTTGTTTATTAAGGTGCATTATAGCATAATTAAAAATTTATAAAAATTTGATGAAGAGCGATGATTGTGCGTTTTTTAATGCACAATAAGTCATATAAAACTTTAAACTTATGATACAATTGTGCGAAATTTTTTTATAACCTAGCTTATAATTGGTAACACTATTAGTTATGAACGCATTTGGTTTAACTCAGTAATTTGGATTATATTTATGACATCATCACTACTTAAACTCTTAAAGCTTAGAGAAAATGAGGGAAAAAAAGTTTTTTTATTTTTCATGTTGGCACTTTTTTTACAGTCGGGTGTCTCTATTGGCGAGAGCGTCTCCAGCTCACTTTTTTTAATAAATATCGGCTTTGAAGAACTTCCAACCATTTACATTCTAGTTCCTGTTATTATTGTCCTTGTCTACTTTCCCATTTATACGAAATACATTAGGCGCTATAGCGAAGACAGATTTTTCCAAGTTTCTTTAGTGTTTTTAACAATTGTAAATATACTGATAGTCTTGACAATAAAATTTCTTAAAGTTTATATTCCGCCTTTCATATTTAGTCTTCTTTTTTATTTTATACTACTTTATACGATTGTATGGGCAACAGCTTTATATACTCTTTTTTGGAATTTTATTGATGGCTTTTTTGATATTTTAGATAGTAAAAGAATATTTTCTATTTTTAGTGCAGGAACGGCAATAGGTGCTATTATTGGCGGTAGTTTGGTGTCTGTCCTTACAGAATATATGCCAGCTGTTGATCTTTTTTTCCTTTGGTCACTTTTTTCTGTATTGACTTTGATTGCTCTTGTCATAATTAGCAAAACATACAGAAAAATACCGGTACAAGAAGAGCATGATGACGATGATGGCATATTTGAACAGCTCGCATTCATGGCTAAATCTATCATGACCTCACCGTATGTGCTCTTTATCACAACTGCTTTTTTCGTGTCAATAATTCTTGCAACCACACTCGAGTTTGAATATATGGGAATTTTTTCACAAAACCAGACTGAAGAGAGTCTAGCCGCACTCTTTGGAAAACTTTTTGTAATTGTTAATATTTTTAATTTGATTGTTAACTTTTTTCTCTTTAATCGTTGGGTTATGAGCTATGGTGTTAGAAATATGGCACTTATTCAGCCTATTGCGTACATCTTAGCCTTTGCTTATCTTTCAATTACCAAGGAATTTGAAGCGGCATTATTTGGATTTTTTGTTGTTCAAGGAATCGGAGTTGCAATTGATTATAACAACCAAAATTTGCTTTACAACGGCATTAAGTCTAGCATCAAATACAAAATAAGAACATTTATAGAAAATCTTGGAGAGCCTCTTGCTGTCGCATTTGCCGGTATTTTTCTTGTATTGTTAACCAACAAGCTAGAACCTAACAATATCGCATATGTTGGTTCAGGGCTTGCATTTTTTTATTTTATTGTTATACTGCTTTTACGTGCAGAGTACCCAAAGTCAATGGTTAAAAATTTCAAATCAGACTGGCTTGATTTTTCTTCTGACAGTAAGATTTTACTTCAAAACTTAGATGCAGAAGAAATCCAAGAACTTCATAAATATACACATGAAAATAAAAGTCAAGAATTGGCACTTGATATCCTGTGTGAATATGAACCCCTAGACACACTAGAAAAGCTGTTGCCTTATCTCAACTCTACTTCAAGAGTAAATTTTGAAAAAAATCGTCCGCTTCTAAAAATGCTTTTAAATTATTCTGACGCTCAGATTCCTCGTATTGTAATTAAATGGATTGAAGAAAATATGTTTTATCTCAACCTAAACCTCATTCGAGAACTTGGTGTACATGGATTTATTTCCACTAAAAAAATTGCACCCATGTTTGCAAGTTCAGACCCAAAACGACAGGCAACTTCAGCTATTGTACTTTTAAACAGTTCCTTTCCTGATGATCTCTCACAGGCAAACGACATTATAAATTCCCTTATGAAAAGTGAAAATCTTGAACACACGAGAGAGGGAATATACGCCTTAGGGGAATCAAAGCATAGTGAATATGCATTTTTTATCTCAAATTTCTTAGAGCATGAAAATAATGAGATTCGCTTTCAAGCTCTTCGGGCTATACAGACTCTTAGTAATACGAGTATGAGCCGTCTAATCCCAAATATACTAAACATTTTTAAAGAAGCATCTTCCAGAGAAAGAGAGATTGCATTGGAAATTTTGAAAAAAATTGAAGACTCCCAGTGTATTATCCCTCTGCTACAACAAAGTGATATCCTCACTCCGTATGAAAGGCGCAGCATAATATCTCTCATTGAGGATTTTGGTCTGCAAACCATCCCTTCTATTGTAACGGTTTTAGTAGAAGACAGATTTTCCCACTCAGCACGCTCAATTGCGGCAAGAACATTAGCCAAACTTGCTTTTGCCCAGTTGAAATCGTTAGAAGAAGAGCTTATAATGAATGAAATAAAAAATGCATATAGACATCTTTATACACATTACAACATTGAGCTTTATCCTAATGAAAAATCACATGGACGCCTTAAGCTTTTATCTGATTTTTATAGAGATATTCATAAGAATACTGTAGAATTTATTTTGGAACTTTTAACCATTGGTGGAAGATTAGCAGATTTTGAGATGATTAAAACCTCTATTAAGTCACAAAATGCAAAAAGTCGCGGTAATGCAATAGAAACGATTGAACAAAGCACAGATAAGAAAATATTTTCTTTACTTCTCCCTTTGATTGACGCAAGAAGTATTAAAGAGAGTATAGAATTTTATAAATCTAAATTTAAAGTTGATTTCATAGATATTGAAGGGATTATTAAAAATGCGCTTAGTTCAAATAATTCTTTAGAACAAAACATCGCACTTGAAATTAGTTATTATACTTCAACACAATACAAAAGTATATTTAGAGAAATACTAAAGAAAAATCCATCCGGAGAGGTTAAAAATTCCATTTTACTTCTTTTAGAGAAAAAAGAAGACAAGACAAAAGTATATAGGCTGACACTATTGTCACAAAACTTTTTGTTTAGCTCTTTTAATATTTTTGAACTTTACATGCTTCTTAAAGATTCACGTATTATATACATGCAAAAGGGAGAAGAGTTTTTTAAAGATGAACCTGAAAGTGTATATGTGCGTATTTCAGATGGATTACCATCGCATGTAGATGAGATAATTGGCTTAGAGAGTCTTTTAAGAGAGGAGTCTCCTCCAGTATATGCATGTCAGGATAATTTAGTTTATCTTCAGCTGCAAAATAAAAGCATAATTCAAAGTATTCATGCTTACCCTACCATGGGAATTATCTTCGCACAAAAAATGAGTTCATATGAAAATATCTAAATTATTAAATATTGATGTTAAGAGTCTTGTTCTTATAATTCTTATCCCTATCCTAACCATATTAATCTCCTTTATGGCTTGGCTAAGTTATGAGCAAATGTATAATACTATACTACATGGTTTTAATCAAAAACTTATCGCAGTGAGTAGTACAACGGGCTCTTTTATCGACGGAGATGAACACGCGAAACTTGCAAAAGCCAAAGAGGTAAAGGCTCTTGCAATTGGTCCAAATGAAAGACTTTATGCAATTGATAGTCTGAATCATCTTCTTAGAGTTGATTTTGGAGATGGATCGGGAGTGAGCCTTTTTAAGCTTGATTACAATATTAATGATTTTACGTATAATCCTCAGACAAAATTATTTTATGCAACTACAGGAAAAGAGATAATTACTATTAATCCTAAAAATGGGGATACGAAGTCATTTTACAGAGCCCAATACATACTGAAAGGATTGGCATATGACGCATTAAAAAAGAATATTTATTTTTCTAATGGTAAAGTTGTATTTCAGATTGATAAAAATCAAGAAGTAAAAAGTTTGTACGAAAATGAATATTCTATATCTTCTTTGGCTTATGATGTGAATCAAAAACGGCTTTATGCAATCGAAGATGGGTCTGACAATCTTATTTATATTGATATAGCAATGCCCAAACGAATTAAACTCCTTTATAATAATTTTCCTGATGAATCAACTGGACTCAAAGCAATAGAGATTCACAAAGATAAGCTGTACTCAGGTAATCGTCATTTGATTGTATACGATAGGAAAAAAAGAATCAGCGCATATAAAGATTTTTCTCGTGGTTATAGAAATGAAAAAAGCAATCTCTATAAAAAATATATAGCACCTATGACGAAAATAAAAGTTGAGACTGGACTTACTTATCACTATACACAGAACCTTGTTTATAACAAAAAGGGTGTGAATTGCTTATATATTTTGGATGTACATGAAGGAAATGAATATACACCTATAGGATCTGAAGATGAGATGGATAAAAGCTCTCTTCTTGGAGCAGAGAATGTAATGCTTAGAAAAGAGGTCTATGTAAGTGATATAAAAAAATGGGAACAATGGGGCCTTCTCAAAGTCTCATTTGCTCCTATTGTAAACGCACAAGGAATAGTTAAAGCAATAGCCGGGGCTGATGTGGATATGGGTATTATCACAAAAAAGACAAAAAAGGCACTTATTGAATCAATAGTGGTTGGTGTTATATCTTTAATTATTTCAATTATTGCCGCTTTTAGTATATCTCAAAAAATAATTGAACCTATTAGAAAGCTGAAATATTCTGCTCTTCGTATAGCAGCAGGTAGATACGGAGACAAAGTTTTTGTACAAAATCCAAAAGAACTTAGCGAACTCTCAAGCACGTTTAATAGCATGGATGATCAACTTAAAGATACTGTTTTCAACTTAGCTGAATACAATAGCAATATTTTAATCAAACGAAAAGAACAGGATATTCAAAGAGAACTGGACCAAAGACTCAAGGTAAGGCACAGACAAATTCGTTCTCACATTGTCGAGTGCTCTCAAAAAGTTGACGGTTTTTTACTCCATGAAAACATTATGTATTTTTGGTTTTCACCAGAGGATAAAGAAACTAGACTTGATGCTTCAAAAGAGCGTGAACTCATCTCCACAAC
>Ga0316206_1000234_pt1 | contig 97198 bp, 88 predicted proteins | sample 6monthpyrite_MG_FD_204942 | JGI IMG/M metagenome (GOLD analysis project Ga0316206, IMG submission 204942) | Microbial mat bacterial communities from mineral coupon in-situ incubated in ocean water Damariscotta River, Maine, United States -... | ecosystem: Environmental > Aquatic > Marine >...
ATTATTGGAGTGGGTCAAGGATCGTGAAAGCGAGCTTCACATTGTTGCCACTGGACATCGAGTTGTTCACGGGGGTGAATTATTTTCCGAGCCGGTGATTGTGGACACAGGGGTTTTGACGCAGATCGAAAACCTGATACCGCTGGCGCCATTGCATCAAGCCCACAACCTGGATGCGATCCAGTTCCTACGCCATAGCAGACCGGAGTGGATGCAAGTGGCCTGTTTTGATACCAGCTTTCATTGCACGATGCCGGAGGTAGAGCAGCGCTTTGCGCTTCCCCTTGATCTTACTAAGCAAGGCGTTAGACGTTACGGTTTTCATGGTTTGTCCTATAATTACATTGCCAGTGTCTTGCCGGATTATCTTGGCCTATCTGCACGGGCTCGGGTTATCGTCGCTCATCTGGGTCATGGTGTCAGCATGTGTGCAATGAAGGATCGCAAGAGTGTCGCGACGACGATGAGCTTTACACCATTGGATGGCCTGCCAATGGGTACGCGTTGTGGATCTATTGATCCCGCAGTAATTCTGTATCTTATGCAAGAAAAGGGGATGGATATCCATGCAGTTTCAGACCTGTTGCATTATAAGTCAGGTCTGCTAGGTTTATCGGGTATCAGCAGCGATGTGAGGGAGTTGCTGAAAAGCGATAGTCAAGAGGCCTCGGATGCAATAAAGCTGTTTACCTATCGGATAAGTCGTGAACTGGGCTCGCTGGCAGCTGCCCTGGGTGGTTTGGATGCACTTGTATTTACTGCGGGGATTGGCGAGCATTCCGCTCTTATTCGCGAACAGATTTGCCGACAATCGGCATGGCTGGGGCTCCATGTTGATGAAGCGGCAAATGTAGCAGATGGTCCCAGGATCAGCACAGAAGACAGTTCGGTATCTACTTGGGTGATCCCCACTAACGAGGAGCTTATCATCGCCGAGCATACCGTTCGCATTGTAGGTACAAACCCTTATTGCGGGTAAAAAAAGAAATATGTTATTAATTATTAAACGTCACTCCTGAGGTGGGGCTCTTTGCCCATATTAGACAATTAATTTATCGTCAAGATATTACAAAATTTAGATAAAGCTAGAGCCAGACCGAACTCAAATTGGAAGGAGCGAGGAGTGATGGAAACCACAGTCAAATCTACAGAGCAGCACGGTCCGTTGTCTGCTGATGAATTACGCAAGACCGATGCCTACTGGCGTGCGGCAAATTATCTGTCAGTCGGTCAAATCTATCTGCTGGATAACCCGTTATTAAATCAGCCCTTAACACTTGAACACATCAAACCAAGATTACTCGGTCATTGGGGAACCACGCCGGGTTTGAATTTTATTTACGTGCACTTTAACCGCATTATTAAAGCGCAGGATCTAAACGTTATTTACATCACCGGGCCGGGTCATGGTGGCCCCGGCCTGGTGGCCAACACCTGGTTGGAGGGTACGTACAGCGAGGTGTATCCAAATGTGGCGCAAAATGAAGAGGGCATGAAAAGGTTATTCAAGCAATTTTCATTTCCTGGAGGGATTCCTAGTCATTGCGCACCGGAAACACCGGGGTCAATCCATGAAGGCGGTGAACTCGGTTACGCTGTCTCCCATGCCTATGGCGCTGTTTTCGATAACCCGGACCTCATCGCTTGTTGCGTGGTGGGTGATGGCGAAGCGGAAACCGGCCCACTGGCGACCGCGTGGCATTCGAATAAGTTTTTAAACCCTATCCATGACGGCGCCGTGTTGCCTATCCTGCATTTGAATGGATACAAGATCGCGAATCCGACGGTGTTAGCGCGCCTAAGCCATGAGGAGTTGGAGAGTCTGTTCATCGGTTACGGCTATAAACCTTATTTTGTCGAAGGGTCGGATCCCGAATCGATGCATCAATACATGGCAACAACACTGGATACCGTCATCGCTGAAATCAAAACCATTCAAGGCGAAGCGCGTAGCAGCGGTGTCGCTGCACGCCCGCGTTGGCCGATGATTATCCTACGTACCCCGAAGGGCTGGACCGGACCCAAGGAAGTCGATGGCCAGAAAACGGAAGGTTACTGGCGCTCACACCAGGTCCCGTTTGCCGAAATGGCGACAAAACCGAAACACATCAAGTTACTCGAACAATGGATGAAGAGTTACAAGCCGGAAGGACTTTTCGATGATAACGGTACATTGATTTCGGAACTAGCCGAGTTAGCTCCGCAAGGCGTACATCGTATGGGCGCCAACCCGCATGCCAACGGTGGCCTGTTGCTTAAGAACTTGCGTATGCCGGATTTTCGCGACTATGCTGTCGAGGTGCCCGAACCCGGTCAAGTATTGGGTGAGGCGACCCGTGTGATGGGTTACCTGTTGCGCGATGTCATGCAGCTCAATGAGGACGCACGAAATTTCCGCGTAATGGGGCCGGACGAGACCAAGTCTAATCGCCTCGGTGCCTTATTCGAGGTCACCAATCGGACCTGGATGGCAGAGATGCTACCTGAAGACGATCATCTCGCGCCGGATGGCCGCGTGATGGAAATCTTGAGCGAACACACCTGCCAGGGTTGGCTGGAAGGCTACCTGTTGACGGGCCGCCACGGTTTGTTTTCCTGTTATGAAGCGTTCATTCACATTATTGATTCTATGTTTAATCAACATGCCAAGTGGTTGAAGGTGAGTAAAGAGATTCCGTGGCGTCAGCCTATTGCTTCATTGACCTATTTGTTGACGTCTCACGTCTGGCGCCAGGATCACAACGGCTTCTCCCATCAGGATCCGGGCTTCATTGATCATGTCGTCAACAAGAAGGCCAATATCATTCGCGTTTACTTGCCACCCGATGCCAATACGTTGCTGGTTATCACGGACAAATGCCTGCGTAGCCGCGATTTCATCAATGTGATCGTCGCGGGCAAACAACCGCAACCGCAGTGGCTCGACATGGATGCAGCGATCAAGCACAGCACGGCGGGTATTGGCATATGGGATTGGGCGAGCAATGATCAGGATGCCGAGCCCGATGTGGTGATGGCCTGCGCCGGCGACACGCCGACACTGGAAACCCTCGCCGCGGTTGATTTGCTTAGGCAACACGTGCCCGATCTGAAGGTAAGGGTGATCAACGTGGTGAATCTGATGACGCTGCAACCACAGGAAGAACATCCGCACGGCCTGTCGGACAAGGAATTCGATACCTTATTCACTACCGATAAGCCGATCATCTTTGCCTACCACGGTTATCCCTGGTTGATTCACCGGCTGACTTACCGTCGCACCAATCACAACAATCTGCATGTACGCGGATATAAAGAAGAGGGCACGACCAGCACACCGTTCGACATGGTAGTGCGCAATGATCTGGATCGTTTTCATCTTGTGGGTGATGTGATCGATCGAGTACCGAAACTCAGTCGGGTAGGGGCGTATGTAAAACAGTTTGTGCGTGACAAACTTATCGAACATCGCGAATACATCACGACCTATGGTGAAGACATGCCTGAAATAAATAATTGGAAATGGCCACGTTCCTAATCTTAGGAATATATGTTTGTTGTAAACGAAACCTTAGGTACGCCGACCAGACTTGAATTGGCATAGAGAGGAAGTCAAAGACCTCATGAAAATACCACGCTTAATGATGCGCTACATGCAGGACTTACCTGCTGACCTGATCCCTCTGGTAGAGAAGGTCGCGGACCTGGCAACAGACCTGCGCTGGACATGGAGCCATGCCGGCGATGAGGTGTGGCAAGCAATGGATTCGCAATTATGGGAACAGAGCGAAAATCCTTTTGTTGTCTTGCAGAATCTGACTCGCGAACGGCTCGAAGAATTAAATCGGGACGCACAATTCAAACGACACCTCGATGATTTAACTGATACACGCAATAGTTACTGCGATCGCTGTGGTTGGTATGGTGAAACGCATGCTGATTCCGCTATGAAAGGGGTCGCCTATTTCAGTATGGAATTCGGTTTGGGCAAGGCACTGCCATTATACGCAGGCGGTCTCGGTGTATTGGCGGGTGATTATCTCAAAGCCGCCAGCGATCTGGTCGTGCCCGTTACTGCAGTCGGTCTACTGTATCAAGAAGGTTACTTTCGCCAGGTGCTGGATGCATCAGGTTGGCAACAGGAAGTTTACCCCTATAACGATTCGACCAGTCTGCCCCTTCGACCCGTAACGGCCAATAGCGGTGCCTGGTTGCACGTCCCCATTCATTTGCCCGGACGCACCGCGCGATTGCGCGTTTGGGAGGCACAGGTGGGACGGGTTACCTTGTATCTGCTTGATAGTAATGATCCTTTGAACAGCGCGGTTGATCGCGGTATTACCAGTAAACTATATGGTGGCGGGGAAGAGATGCGTCTGGTGCAGGAAATCGCACTCGGGATTGGCGGCTGGCGTTTGATCGAAGCATTAGCCCTGGAGATCGATATCTGCCATTTGAATGAAGGCCATGCCGCCTTCGTTACGCTGGAACGGGCACGACATTTTATGGAGCAACAACAAACGGATTTTTGGGATGCCCTTTGGGCAACCCGACCGGGTAATGTGTTTACCACGCACACGCCGGTGGCCGCCGGTTTCGATACTTTCCAACGCGATTTGCTTGATAAGTATGGTCTTGTATATGCCGAAGGCCTGGGTGTTGCAGCTGAGGAACTACTGGCCCTGGGCCGCCGCAATGCGCACGATGGCAACGAACCCTTCAATATGGCATACCTGGCGGCACGGACCTGCGGCAAGATAAATGGAGTGAGCCGCCTGCATGGCGAAGTCAGCCAGGATATATTCCAGGATCTGTACCCCCGCTGGCCGAAGCGTGAAGTACCTGTGAATTATGTAACCAACGGCGTGCATGTACCGTCGTGGGATTCTCCATGGGCGGATGAGATTTGGACGCATTCCTGCGGCAAAGACCGCTGGCTCGGTACGGAAGAGGCGCTTGCCCATGCAGTCGAAGCACTGGACGACGAAGCTATCTGGACCTTTCGCGCACAGGAACGCGCCGACCTGGTGCGCCATGCCCGCCAACGGCTACGACAACAACTCGGTCAACGTGGCGCGGAGGCAGATGTCATTGAGCTGGCCGACCAGGCGCTAGATCCAAACGTGCTGACACTCGGATTTGCTCGACGTTTCACCGCTTACAAGCGTCCCAACCTGTTATTGCGCGACCTCGAACGCCTTATTCGGCTGCTGATCGATCCGGAGCGGCCTGTTCAGATCATCGTCGCCGGGAAGGCCCATCCGGCTGATGACGAAGGTAAAGGTTTCATTCAGGAATGGGTCCAGTTTACTGCACGACCGATAGTACGTAACCATGTTGTATTTCTCGAAGACTACGATATCTCTCTGGCGCAGGAGATAGTGCAGGGAGTTGATGTCTGGATCAATACCCCGCGGCGTCCCTGGGAGGCGAGCGGCACCAGTGGTATGAAGGTATTGGTCAACGGAGGGCTTAACCTGTCCGAGTTGGACGGGTGGTGGGCCGAGGCTTACACACCGGAAGTCGGCTGGGCGCTGGGTGATGGCAGGGAACACCACGAGCCCGGTTGGGGTAGTGTGGAGGCCGAACAACTCTATCGACTTTTGGAGGATGAGATCGTGCCGATGTTCTATGATCGTGATGCTACCGGCATCCCTCGCGCCTGGGTCTCTCGCATGCGGGCCAGTATGGCTCGTTTGACGCCACAGTTCAGTACCAATCGCATGGTGCGGGAATATGTTGAGAAATTATACCTGCCATCAGCTGCCGCTTTCAGGCACCGGGCAACCAAGGGAGGGGAAGTTGCCAAAGGACTACGTCACTGGAATGAGCAATTAAGACGGAATTGGCATGAAGTGCATTGGGGTAATCTGATTGTATCCAAAGAAAAAAGTGGTTGGACATTTGAAGTGCAAATCTATCTGGGGGAGATTTCACCCGATTCAGTACAGGTCCAGGTCTATGCAGACCCGATAGATACAGACGCGCCTGCCTATGAGATTATGCAACGTCACGCCAGCATTCCGGGCACATTGAACGGATACCTTTATATCTGTTGCATAAATACGCAACGTCACTATACCGAATATACGCCACGCATCGTGGCGTACCATCCGGATACACAAACGCCGGCCGAAAACAATCTGATCCTGTGGTGCTCGGGTACGGCCGAGTTGCAAAGGAATTAACATGACATGGCTACAAAGGAGTCATCTGACATGAATTTCTGTTATCGAATTAAGGTCTTGCGGTTTACGCCAATAGTTTTTGCAGACACACTGAACCTGGTGGCCAGATCGCTATTCAAATAGGTATTGCTAATGACTGTTAACCCATTGCAACAGCTCAAGGCGCTCGGTCAGAGTGTCTGGCTCGATTACATCCAACGCGACATACTCAACAATGGTGAAGTCGCCAGCATGATAGAGAAAGACGGACTGGCGGGCATGACGTCCAACCCGACCATTTTCGAAAAGGCGATCACTGGGCATGATGACTACGATGACGCCATCTTATCACTGACGCAGCGAGGGGCCTCAGCCAGGGATATTTATGAAGTCTTAAGCATGAACGATGTACGTCGTGCTGCCGATTTGTTTCAACCAGTCTATGATGGATCGAACGGACGCGATGGTTTCGTCAGCCTGGAGGTCTCGCCCCATCTTGCATATGACACGAAACAGACTATCGCCGAGGCGCGACGCTTGTGGGAGGAGCTCGATCGGCCCAATGTCATGATCAAGGTTCCCGCAACCCCTGAAGGGCTAATTGCTGTTGAGCAACTGATTGCCGCAGGTGTGAACATCAATGTCACGCTGTTGTTCGGCTTGGAGCGTTATCGTGAAGTTGCGGATGTATTCATGGCCGGCCTGGAAACACGCGCCAAGGCCGGTCAACCACTGGAACACGTCGCTTCGGTCGCGAGTTTTTTTCTCAGTCGCATCGACGTGTTGGTGGATAGGCGCCTTGATGAACTAGCTAAATCCGATTCCGATGAATCCGCAAGCGCCTTACGTGGTCAAACCGCCGTGGCCTGTGCCCGGCTTGCTTATCAACATTACCAAAACTCAATGGAAAGCTCACGCTGGCAGGCCTTGTCCAGCCAGGGGGCAAGGCCCCAGCGATTACTGTGGGCGAGCACCGGTACCAAGGATCCTAATTACAGCGATATCAAGTATGTCGAATCTCTGATCGGCACAGAGACCGTCAACACCATGCCACCCACAACGCTAGCAGCTTATCGTGATCATGGTCATCCCGTTTTGCGTATCGGACAGGAACTGGATGAGGCCGCCGCCTTGACAGAAAAGCTAAGTGGATTGGGTATTGATATTGAAGCGATCAGTGAACAACTGCAAGCCGAGGGTGTGCAAAAATTCATTGACCCTTTTGAAAAGCTGTTGGAAACATTGCGACGTGAATAACAAGGATATATCGAATGAATAACAATTTCTTTAAACATGGATAAACTCACTGGTGACATTGGTCATCGTCGCAGGTGGTGATGTATTGATATGGAAAAATTACCAGAAGCCCGGACACCCCGCTGACTTTGCGTTCGGCAACGGGCGCATCCTTGAATCCCCGCTGGCTACATGGCGGGTTTCATTGAACCTGATGGTGTCGGCAAATCCCCACTGCTGGTGTTAATTTCAGGTGTGTCAGGTGTTCGAAAAGATTGAGAAAGTGAAAAATATAAAAATGTCACACATGACGATACCTGGGTTTGTAAAGCTCATTCTATCTAAAATAATGAAGCAAATGTTCTCATTTTATGCAGAAGATGGCTGGCATGCTGATTTAAAATCATTAAGAGAAGAAAATCCGCAATTATTATCTTCTGAAGATTGGCTAAGTACAGCTGAAGTTTATGATAAAAAATACGCATAATATTAAGGTTCCAGTGTTTGTCGCTGGTACTTTCGTGCCCATAACCTGAAGACCCTGGAGCGTAATGTTCTTGGATTCTGCGGCATTACTACAATAAAGGAGACTCTCATTGGCATGGTGAAAACAGTGAGCATGCCAAACGTGAGAAATGGCTGAAGAAAATGGGGATCTTGGAGCGTGATGGCCTGTAGGGAGCTGAGAAAAGACAAGCATAGCAATCGCGTCAACTTGGATATGTAAGAATTGGCTTTACTGTATTTGATTAGTAAAGGCAGAGTGCATGTTGGCATCATCGGCTATACTTAAAATAAGTGGGGTTCGTAATTTAGGGATTCTGCGAGATTGTGGCGAATGATGGTTTAGGATACTAACCATTGTCCGGATAGTTAAGTGGACCAGGGAGGTTCTGTGGCTAAGAGTTACTCAAAGCGAACGAAAGTCATTCTTATTGTTGTAGCCGTTGTCATTGTTGCGGCGGGTTATGTATTGACGTTGATTCGCCAACCGGGCTTACCTGAAGGCATCGTTTCAGGCAACGGGCGTACCGAAGCTGTTGAAGTGGACATCACAACAAAATATGGCGGTCGGCTTGAACAGGTCCTGGTCAAGGAAGGAGACAAGGCCGGGATCAATCAGATTCTGGTCCGCTTTGATACACGAGAATTGGCGGCGCAACTCCGTAAAGCTCTGGCAGAGGTTCGCCGCATTAAGCAGGAAAGTCATTCTGCCAGGGCTGTGATCGCTCAACGCCGCAGTGAACTCTCACTTGCCAGGAAAGAACTGGAACGCTCCAAGGGGCTTTATGCGAACGATAGTACCTCCCTGGAACATCTGCAGCGTAATGAGACCGCCGTGGAAACTGCCAGGGCAGTATTGGCAGCGGCACAGGCTCAGTTTTCCAATGCAGAAGCGGCCATCGAAGCCGCCATCGCTGACACTGAACTGATAAAAACTCAAATCGATGACAGCGTATTGCGGTCCCCGATTAATGGTCGGGTGCTTTACCGTCTGGCCGAACCCGGTGAAGTCCTGCCCGCTGGTGGCAAAGTGCTTACAGTACTTGATCCCACTGATATCTATATGACTATCTTCCTGCCAACGCAAGATGCGGCCAGGGTGGCTATCGGTGCCGAGGCCCACGTCGTGATTGATGGTATGGCCGACAGGGTGATACTGGCCAAGGTCTCCTTTGTCGCCCCGAGAGCCCAGTTTACCCCCAAAGAGGTGGAGACCCGTAGCGAGCGTGAAAAGCTGATGTTTCGCCTCAAGGTCCAGCTCGATGCTGAATTTCTCAAAAGGTACGTTGCTTTGGCCAAGACGGGTATTCCAGGCGTCGCCTACATTCGCCTTGACCCGATGGCCGAATGGCCAGACCACCTGCAGGTTGAGAAAAGCAGGCTATGAATATTGTTTCGAGAGGTTCTCACTGAGTGGAGATAGCCGATGAAAAGAATCGTCCGCGTCAGCGCGCTCAGCCACCGCTATAAAAATAGCATTGCTCTGGACGGTATCGATCTGGAGATTCCGGCCGGGAGTATGGTGGGGCTGATCGGCCCCGACGGCGTCGGCAAGTCCAGCCTGCTGGCCCTTATCTCAGGGGTCCGCAAGATTCAGGACGGTGAGGTGCAAGTGTTCGGTCGCGATATGCGCCGCGGCCTGAATCGTATGGCTGTGGGGCCTCGCATCGCATACATGCCCCAGGGTTTGGGCCGCAATCTTTACATGACCTTGTCGGTATTTGAAAACGTGGATTTTTTCGGGCGCCTGTTCGGCCACGACAAGGACCAACGGACCTGGCGTATCCGCGAGTTACTCGAAGGCACCGGTCTGGCGCCGTTTGCTAACCGTCCTGCCGGCAAGCTCTCTGGTGGTATGAAGCAGAAGTTGGGGTTATGTTGTGCCCTGATCCACGATCCTGATTTATTGATTCTGGACGAACCCACTACCGGGGTCGATCCTTTGTCCCGGCGACAGTTCTGGGAGTTGATCGATCGTATTCGTGCCCGTCGTGTAGACATGAGCGTAATTGTGGCTACCGCCTATATGGATGAGGCTGAAAGCTTTGACTGGCTGGTGGCAATGGACGCGGGTAAGGTGCTGGCCAACGGTAGTCCGGCTGAAATGAAATCCAGTACCGGCACTCATAGTCTGGAGGCAGCGTTCATTGCATTGTTGCCCGCTGAGAAACGCGGCACTCATCAGGCCCTCGTGATTCCACCTCGTCACAACCAAAATGCAGGAACGGTTATTGAGGCCGATGGACTCACCTGCCGTTTTGGTGATTTCCTGGCGGTCGATCGCGTCAGCTTCCGCATCGAACGCGGTGAAATCTTCGGCTTTCTCGGCTCCAACGGCTGCGGCAAGACCACTACCATGAAGATGCTTACCGGGTTGTTGCCCAGCTCAGCGGGCGAGGCGCGGTTATTCGGCCGGCCCGCAGATGCCAGGGACATCGATCTGCGCAAACGGGTCGGTTATATGACCCAGGCTTTTTCACTCTACAGTGAGCTGACAGTGCGTCAGAACCTGGTACTGCACGCGCGCATCTTTCAATTGCCCAAGGCGCAGATCGTGGTTCGGATGACCGAGATGATCGAGCGTTTTGGCCTGGCTCAGGTGGTAGACGAGTTGGCGGAAAAGCTGCCCCTGGGTGTGCGCCAACGCTTGTCCCTGGCAGTGGCGGTAATCCATGGTCCTGAGATGCTGATCCTCGACGAGCCCACTTCGGGAGTAGATCCGGTGGCTCGCGATCAATTCTGGCAATTACTGGGTCAGCTCTCCAGGGATGACGGCGTCACCATCTTCATCTCCACCCATTTCATGAACGAGGCTGAACGCTGTGACCGAATCTCGCTCATGCATGCCGGCCGTGTGTTGGCCCAGGGTACTCCCGCCGAACTGGTACGAACACGCGGAGCTGGTAACCTGGAAGAAGCCTTTATCGCCTATCTGGAGGATGCCGTTACTGATGCACCCACAGGGCAAGACAATTCGCCTGACCAGCAGGATCAAAATGCCCCGACACATCTGAGACCACGAAGTGCGCCATTCGACCCACGCCGCGGTTGGGCATATGCTCGTCGAGAGAGCCTGGAGATCATCCGTGACCCGATTCGTATCGCCTTTGCTCTACTCGGCCCTATCATTCTGATGATTGCCTTTGGTTATGGGATCACCTTTGATGTGGAAGATATCGCCTATGCGGTACTCGACCGTGACCAGAGCCCACAAAGCCGTGATTACCTGGAGAATTTCGCAGGTTCACGCTATTTCGAACAACGCCCGTCACTGTATAGCTACAATGACCTGGACGCGAGATTGCGTAAGGCGCAATTGACAGTCGCCATTGAGATTCCACCGGGGTTTGCTAAGGATCTGAAACGTGGCCGTCAACCGGAGGTGGCCATCTGGCTCGATGGTGCCGTCCCGTTTATTGCAGAAACTGCGCGTGGATATGTTCTCGGAGTACACCAGTCCTACCTTGAACAGCAGCAGATAAATGTGTTCAGCAATGCTGGACAAGCCGCTCCTGTCAGCATTGAAACCCGTTTTCGCTATAACCAGGACTTCAAGAGTGTTTACTCCATCGTGCCCGGAACCATTATGATGTTACTGATCTGGATCCCGGCCATGATGACCGCCGCTGGGGTGGTGCGGGAAAAAGAAATGGGCTCTATTACCAATCTCTATGCCACCCCCGTGAGTGGACTGGAATTTTTATTGGGCAAGCAATTCCCTTATATCATCATTGCCTTGATCAACTTCACCAGTCTGGTGTTGTTGACCGTGTTTCTGTTTCAGGTGCCGATCAAAGGCAGTATTAATGCCTTGCTGGTCGGAGGGCTGCTTTATGTTATTGCGACCACCGGCCTGGGCCTACTGATGTCGTCGTTTATGAAAACGCAGATCGCAGCGATTTTCGGCACCGCGATTATCACCACTGTTCCAGCGATCAGTTTTTCAGGCTTTTTCTCCCCGGTGGCCTCACTCACACCCGGCGCCCAGGTCTTTGCCCAGATATTCCCCAGCAGTTATTTCCAGCAAATCAGCTTGGGCATCTTTACTAAGTCACTGGGATTTGAGGTGTTGATGTACAACTTCTTCATGTTGGCCTTGTTAATAATCGTCTACCTGGTGCTGGGGCTGACCTTGTTAAAAACACAGGAGCGTTGATAATGAAACGCAACCTCGCCAATATCTTTCATCTGGGCATTAAAGAATTGTTCAGTCTGCGTTATGACCCGGTGATGTTGTTTCTGATTGTCTATATGTTCAGCTTCAATGTCTTTGAAGAGTCTGAAAACGCTGTCACCGGCGTAGTCAATGCAGCGGTGGCGATTGTCGATGAAGACCGTTCCAGCCTGTCTCTGCGTATTGGTGATGCTCTGCTGCAACCACATTTTCAGCCACCCGTGTCTATCTCGGTCGACGAGATTGATGCGGGTATGGACGCGGCACGTTATGCCTTTGTCATCGATATCCCGCCTGGTTTTCAGGCGGACCTGATGGCCGGGCGGCCTACAGTGGTCCAGCTCAATGTGGACGCCACGGCCGTGAGCATGGCCGGCACTGGAGCCGGTTATATACAGCATATTATTTCTCAGGAAGTGGACACATTTCTAAAGCATGATCGAGCAGCAGGGGGCGTCAACATTGTCACTCGATCCAGGTTCAATCCCAATATGGAAACTAAAGGTTTTCAAGGTGCGATGGCACTCACCAATAACATTACCATGATGGCTATCCTGCTCACGGGGGCTGCCCTTATCCGGGAGCGTGAACATGGCACCATTGAACATCTGCTGGTGATGCCGCTGCGGCCGATTGAGATTATGTTGGCCAAGGTATGGGCTAACGGCCTGGTGGTCGTTCTGGCAGCCAGCCTGTCACTCTACCTTGTCGTGCAGGGCGCTTTGGGAGTCGTCATCATCGGCTCTATACCGCTGTATTTACTAGTCGCGGTCATCTATCTCTTCTCGGTGACTTCGTTGGGTATTTATCTGGCGACGCTGGCCCGTTCCATGCCCCAGTTCGGTCTGCTTGCAATGATTGTATTTGTCATGATGCTGTTGCTGTCCGGTGCGCATACGCCATTGGATAGCATGCCCGAAGGCTTGCAAATGATTATGCAGTTAGTGCCCTCTACCCATTTCGTCAGCATGGCTCAGGCCATTTTGTTTCGTGATGCCGGCGTGGATGTGATCTGGCTCGACTTGCTCGCGACGGCCATCATTGGTGCAGTATTTTTCGTTGCCGCACTGCTGCGTTTTCGTAAAACCGTTACCCTGACTCAGGTATGAATATCATGCACACAAAAGATAAAACCCACATGAGACGATGTTACCTTTTCGGACCTCTGGTCATATTGTTGCTATTGCTGGCTCTCCCTACTCAGGCGGCAAAGATCATCAGCATCGGCATTGTCACGGATGGACCGATAGAGCACACCAGCTGGTCACCTGAATTGTTCAAAAACGAACTCCTGGCATTAACCGGGGACGATTTCGATATTCGTTTCCCTGCTAAAAAACAGATCGATGGTGGATGGTCGGCCAAGCGCATCGCCGCCGCGCACAAACAACTGCAGGCAGACCCTGAGGTCGATATGGTGTTGGCATTGGGTTATGTCTCCAGCGCTGTCGCCGCTTTCACCAGGTCATTACGTAAACCGACCTTTGCGCCGTTTATCATGGATGCCAACTTTCAAGGTCTACCCAGGAAAGGCAACAGCAGCGGTGTCAGAAACCTTAATTATTTGAGCAGTGGTGCCGATTTTGTGCGCGACTTACAGGTCATGAATAGTGTTGCCAATTGTAAACAGATCGCAGTGTTTCTTGACGAAGCAGACTACACGGCACAGCCAGGGCTGATCCGCCGTGCCCGGGAAGTGACTGCCGAGGCAGGCGCTGAACTGTTGTTTATCCAGCAACGAAAACGAAACGAAAATCTGGCAGCCCGACTGCCGTCAGGTATCGACTGTGTAGTTGTCACAGGCCAGGGTCGTCTCAGCCCGGCAACCATGGATCGGGTCATTGCCACCTTGATTGAGAAAAGACTACCCAGCTTCAGCTTGCTTGATGCCCGCCTGGTGGAGCAGGGTTTGTTGATGGCAGAGGCACCCTATACTAATTGGCGACGGCTGGCACGTCGCAACGCCTTGAACATGCACTCGGTGTTGCACGGTGAATCCGCCGGTAAGCAGCCGGTCAGTTTTAAAAGCAAGCGGCGCTTGACCATTAATATGGCCACCGCAAGGGCCATCGGTATCTCACCCCGATTTGATATTCTGAACGAGGCGCTGCTGTTGCATGAAGAGCCTGAGCCACAGGGACGACTGCTCTCTCTGGCAGCGGTCGCCTTTGAAGCACTTGAGGCAAATCTGGACCTGCGTGCAGCAGCATTAGGGCTGGGCGTGGGACAGACGGAGGTAGAGCAAGCCCGCGCCAGTCTGCTGCCACAACTCAATGCCAGTCTCGATTATAACCGGCTGAATAATGACAGTACGGCGGTCATTGGTGGTGCAGCCGCCGAGCAATCCTCTACGGCGGCCATCACATTGAGTCAATTGATCTACTCCGACTCGATACGCGCCAACGTGGATATTCAGCGTTATCTGCAAAGCAACCGTGAGGCGCTCAAGCACCAGCTGGAATTGGATATCATTCAAGAGGCCACCACCGGTTATCTCAACGTGCTAAAGGCTCAAACTTTTATCCATATCCGCCGGGAAGATATGAAACTTACTCGTGCTAACCTGGAGCTGGCCAGTGACCGGCAGCAGATTGGCGTCGCCAATCCCGCCGAGGTCTATCGCTGGGAGAGTCAGCTGGCTACCTCCCGCCAGGAGTTGCTCGATGCTCAGGCGCAACTTCAGCAGGCCCGTGATGCCCTGAATCGGTTGCTTCACCGCCCAATGAAGGAGTCGTTTATAGCCGCACCGGCCACTCTTGAAGACCCCCGTCTCATTGTCAGCCGTAAGGAGCTATTTGACTATGTGGCCAACGATCACACTTTTGAACTCATGGGTGATTTCCTGGTAAAAGAGGGTCTGGCCGCCTCGCCTGAGATAACAGCCCTGGAAGCATTGTTGGACGCGACACAACGGCAAATCAAGACCCGTCGGCGTGCCTTTTGGTCGCCGACAGTCACGTTGCAAGGTCAAGTCACTCAGGTGATTGATGAACAACGCCAGGCCGGACTCTCAGCCAGGGACGACACTGACTGGTCGGTGAGTATCAATGTCTCATTGCCGTTGTTCGAGGGCGGTGCCCGGCGTGCACGTCTCACTGGCAGCCAGTTGGAACTTAGCCAACTGCACACCAGGAATGATGCTACCAGAGAACGCATTGAACAGCGCATTCGAGCGGCGCTGCACCGCATCGGCGCCTCATATCCCTCTATTCAGCTTTCAAAGACTGCTGCGACGGCTGCGAAAAAAAATCTGGATCTAGTCACTGATGCCTATTCCCGGGGTGCTATTTCTATCCTTGATTTGCTTGACGCCCAGAATGCGGCATTGGTTGCCGAAGAAGCAGCGACCAACGCTGTTTTCGATTTTCTCACTGACCTGATGAACCTGCAACGTAGCGCGGGACAGTTTGATTTCTTTCTTGATACACAGGGTCTGGATAGCTGGCTGGAGCGGTTGCAGCACTTTATTGCAAGTGCTAAACGATAAAATACACAGATAGACTGGTGGCTCAATGATAAACGGTGAGAAAAGACTCGTGCTTAATAGGCCAAAATATTTTTTCTCACAGATGGACTATAGTCGCCAATATGACACTCAATCTTGAAAAGTTATGTGAGCCATTTGAACTTAAAAGATTTCAAGCTATGGTCTATGTTGTTTTTGTTTTATTGTTAAGCTCGGTTATTGCCCTATTTATGGCACCCGTACTGACGCCATCAAGTTATGACTGGATGGCCCACGCAACGAGTGAGTCAGGGACGTTAAAACACAATGTCATCACCAACGTCCGGCAAGACGCATAATAATCAGGAAAATTGTCAGGTCAGCAAAGAAATGCACTATCACTGGCATCAGGATACCTTTGCTCAGGTAACGTATACCGCCAAGGGCCAGACCATAAATTATCGCAAGCCCCATTCCAGGCAAGCCGCTCGGTACACCACCCAGATGTAATATACCGAACGCGATGGCTTGAAAGAAGATGACGACTGCCTGTGAGAGACCTACATCCTCTAATGCACGCCAGAGAATACCGCGAAAGGCTATCTCTTCAGCCAGTGCGTTGAAAACAGAAAACGTGATCGCGGCCATAAATATAATACCCAGACCCGTACCAGGGGTCATGTTTGCATAAAGCGTCAGATTCGGTTTGGTGATATAGGCCCACCCCACAAGAGCAGCTGCACTCAGAGGTACGGTTAACGCCGTCAGGAGCCAACTTGCTTTTGTGGCATTTCCTCGTAGCAGCCAATGCTCACCTTCAAACCACCGGGGGTATATTAAAACAATGGATGCTAATATCATCGTTGGAACGACCAGTGGATTCCAGAGATGGAAAAGTGGAAATAAACTGAACACGAGTACAATAAGAAAAAAAACGAAAGCATACCAAGCGTGACGCCTGGCCTTCAGATTATTTTCAGCCAACAGCAGTGTTATAGCGATTATCTTGCCAAAATGTACCGCAAGAGAAGTTGTTGGCAAGACAAATAGTAAGGTAGCCGAGAGTAGTGGCAACGCCTTAATCATTTCAGATGTTTATCTGTGGTGTTTGACTGCCTGATGCACATCACAAAGAACATTCCTTTCGGCTAGTTAGCGTTGCAGCAGGAATACTCTCGTTAGAATTTTTGTTATTGCGCATCACTAAAAGCCGTAATAATGGCGTCCATTCCAGGGACATCCTGTCTGAGTTGGTCAATAGTGGCTGGCTTCGCCTTCATATCCAGTGCGTAGCTTGTATCCGGATCGCAAATGATAACTGCTATGGGTTCTATATTGCAAAACAGTTGGCAGCTGGTGCCTGTTTTATTATGCCTAAAATCGACAGATTCTACAGCAATGAGCATTAGTGCTGAGTTGTTGAATATTTCTCTGGCACGCAATGTACTCATTTAATGCTCCACATTGCGCATTTGTTTAATCCCTTGCCAAACTGGCGGTGACAGAAGCAGTCCAACTGTAAGATAGATTATTTGTAATGGAATAAGTCGTATGTTTCCACTGCTATCCAGTTCAAAGGTTGTATCCAGGAATTCCGGTACTATTTTTATCGACGTTTCTTGAGCGTTGGAAAGTATTCCTGCAACTGGACCAACAATGGCCCATAATTGTCCCGTATCAGCCGGATCACCCAAGCCTACGCGAACACGCAGGCTTATATCCCGCTTGTGAATTGCGTGCCAAAAGTCGTTGATGAATCTGATGATCCGTTGGCGAAATGCTTTTTGCCAAACAATTGCAAAGAGATTTGTTTTTTTATCAGGTGAACGTTCAGCACGACTCGTTTTCTGTGTCAGTTGTTCGTCTTCCGGAGAGGGTGCTTTTGATTGAAACGAGGGAATCCGTACGTGAACGTGGCCAAAGGCCCAGCGCAGCTTAATGTATCCATGAAAGACCTCTTGCCAAGAGACTTGAAACGTCAATGTGACTGGAATCGCCAGCAGGGCGATTAGCAACAGCATGAATGCTACCACTATAGTCAGCATGTGAATAACAGCCTATTAATCGGGCGTCTTATCGTGTTTTGCGGATGTGGCCTTGCCAATCGTTTCGGCAACCTTTTCCAATACTGATGTGGTGCCGGACTTGATTGGTTCGACACGAACACCGTCTTTATTGATAATGATAAGGGCTACCGGTTTTACGCCACCTCCACCACCGGTACCACCACCTTGACCGCTACCTTTTTGCGGCTCAGTACCCTGTCCTCCACCAACGCCAAACCCAAAACCGACATTAACAAGAGGAATCAGTGTATTACCTTCAATCGTGATGGGCTCGCCAACGACCGTCTTGGTGTTGAGCATGCGTTCGATTTCGGTAATAGCCTTATCGAACAGGTTCTCGATGTTTTCCATAACCACCTCCTGTGACAATTTAACTTAACAAATATTTAGATAAATTAATTTGCAGATGTTTAATTACTATTCCGTCAATAATATGCTGTTGGCGTTCGCGGACTTAAACGAAGTAACAATGTTGATTAAGAACCGCGCCAATATTTATTGTAGTGATGACTTATAATTAATAGTAGCAGCTATTCCATAAATGACCATTATCGATCGCTCGGTATCTTTTTGTCATCCGGTTATTTTCACTGTTACGTGCCTGCTTTTTGGTATGAGGCATACTTATGAAGATCCGCTTACGCCCTGAATTGCACCGGTCCAGTAATTCAATGTGAGTGAAGGCTTCTGATCGTTCTCAGGGTTTGTTAATAAATTATCAAATGGCTGCCCATGTTAAAACTCTGGCCGGTTGAAATCGCAACCGAAAGCGGACACATATCTAAAAGAAAAATTGAAATACGTTATTATGGTAATTCATATTTAATGATTAGATAAAAGCCAAATACAGAGTATGCAAGTCACAAACGAGCTAACTGTCCGTAGATGGTTCCAGCTTGTCCAGGTTTTTTGATAGCGACACCATAACTGGTGTGCATTGGTGCTATTTGGATCTAGTCTTTCGAGTGAATTGTTAAGTGGCACGTTGAAGAAAACGGTGCAGACGAACATGCCGATGAAATAGACTGATCCTGCGATCAGAATCAATTCAGCGTCATCTTCACCCCACTGTGCAAAGGCAGCAATAATTAGACACACTGAAATAAGCGATGAACCAAAGAAAAGTGGCATGAACAATGAACGCAGGATCGTTTGATTAATTGATTTCATTGCGGCAATAGATTGTGTTGTGTCAATTTTCTCGAATGCCTGCATGATAAATGCTGAAAAGGCAAAGTAAACCCCGGCGATAAGACCACTGCTGAGGGCAGCAGTCCACAAGAGAGCAGTAACAATAGATGAAGACATCATGCCGATTCCTTTTTCTTTTCTCGATATTTTACGAGAGCGAAAAAGCAAACCAGCCCTGTTACTATTTCTAAAACAACTGCTTGTACAATCCCCTCAGCTGGCATTCCATCGATGACTATACTCATAACCCGGGATAAGCCGTAGGACAGATAAAGTAAAGTGGAAATCACTGTGGCGGTAAAGGTCAGTTTATCCACGAAAGCACCTGAGATTATTAGTATTCCACTTGTCAGCAATGCACCCCCAGGTGCTCTTATTTCATTCAACAAACTGATGTTATCACCAAGCGTTATGCCAACTGTTGCGTAGAAGGCCATAGGAGCAAAGAGTATTGTTGCTCCAATCCCTGATGCAATCAGACCAGAGATAACCAATATGATTTTAAGCATTTTTGAGTTTTTCATATTCCTTTATTCCTCTTGATAATAAGTAGGTCTCTACATATTCGCAGAGACCTACTCTAATGAAAACATTACGCAGACTGTTTTTGCGAATCAGTATTCCAAATGCCAGAAGTCATCGTCTTCTGCACATAGGTTTTGAAGTCTGTTGCTGGTCGGCCCAAGGCCTCTTCAACACCTTGCATCACATTGGAGTTTCTACCGTCAAATACCACGGTAAACAACTCGCGAAGTAACCATTGCAGGTCTTCTGGTACACCTTGTTCACGTAATGCATCGATGTAGTCATCGACTGGAATAGAGGTGTACTTGACGGGATGACCCAATGCCTCGGAAATCTCTTTGATGCATTGAGCAAATGTCAGAGCGCGAGGTCCAGTGAGTTCGTAAAGTTTATTACGATGTCCTGGTTCGGTTAATGTAGCCACCACAACATCAGCAATGTCATCAGTATCAACAAAAGGTTCTACAGTATCGCCTGCAGGTAAGACTAATTCACCGGCCAATATATCCTCCAACATAAAGCTTTCGCTAAAGTTTTGGCAAAACCAGCTGCACCTGACGATATTCCATGAAATGCCGCTGTCCTTAAGGATTTTCTCAGCGCGCTGGGCGCCTTCTTCGCCTCGACCCGAAAGTAGTACGATGTGTTCCAGGCCGTTGTCCCTGGCTATCTGCACAAACTCTTTAATGGCGGCTTCTGCCTTTGGTACAGCAAGATCCGGTTGATAGGTGACATATGCAGCACGAGTACCTTTGATTGCAGATGCCCATGTCGCAGGATTGTCCCAATCAAAAGATGGGTTTGTAGACCTTGAAACAGGTCGCGTCGTATATCCAAGGTCTTGTAGGCGCTGATTGACTCGGGCACCTGTTTTACCATTTTTACCGATGATGAGAATGGGTGATGTTTTCATAATATCGATTCCTTATGTTAGTTGATGTCAGGTATGGATGTATTATCTGTTCGTCCATGATGTACAATATGGACGACATTAACCGGATCAACCATGCGAATATGTCTATATATCTTTGCAGTTCGTCCAAAATACTGGACTCTTGTGAGTTATGTGTCAGACTTCAATCATGACGCTACCCAACACAAAGATTCCTCCCTTTACCGACCCGCTCGGTGAAACCCTCCATTTGCTTCGGCTAACGGGCACCTATTACTGCAGGTCTGAACTAACTGCGCCATGGGGTGTAGATTTGCCTGCATTTGATGGGTGCATGATGTTTCATATCATCACGGCCGGTCACTGCTGGCTCGATGTTGAAGGCGACGAACCACGCTTGCTTCAACAAGGTAGTCTGGCACTCATTCCCCACGGTAAAGGTCACTGCGTTCGCAGTAGTCCATCTGCCGAGGTCGAACCGCTGTTCGACATACCGGTCGAGAAAGTTAGCGATCGTTACGAGATCATGCGTTACGGTGGAGAGGGTGAATTAACTCATCTCACATGTGGTGTTGTTCGCTTTGATCACATGGCGGGACAACAACTCATCGCACTACTACCAAAGGTGCTGCAGATAGATACCTGGGCTGATGAAGATGACAGTTGGTTGCAAAGCACACTTCGTTTTATCGCCCGTGAAGCCAAAGAGCTACGACCGGGTGGAGAAACAGTTATCACACATTTGGCCGACATCCTCATCATTCAGGCAATCCGGTCGTGGATCGACTCGGTGCCCGAGGCTGATGGCGGTTGGCTTGCTGCGCTGCGCGACGGTCAGGTAGGCAGGGCGCTTGCTGCAATTCACCGTGAGCCTGAAAAAGATTGGACCGTGGCCTTGTTGGCCAAAGAGGTGGGTATGTCACGTTCCGGATTTTCGGCTCGCTTTACAAGTCTGGTCGGTGAATCTGTCATGCGGTACCTCACTCAGTGGCGCATGCAACTCGCTCGCTCGCAACTTCAGGAAACCTCGGATCCTCTATCGGTTCTCGCCGATCGTCTAGGTTATCAATCTGAAGCTGCTTTTTGCAGGGCATTCAAACGGGTATTTGGCGTGCCACCTGGAAGCATTCGCCACGGGGTCTCGCCAGGAAATTTGATGAATTTAAGTGATGAATAAGCTGAATCCTGTAACAATCTGGATGAGTCTTGTCATACGCATGACTTTATTTGCTGTTGCGTTGATGTGGCCTGCGGGTACTTGCCGTTGGTGGGAGGCATGGGCCCTGGTCGGTATTTGGGCCGTCTTTGGCGTTGTGATGACTTATTATCTATTACGCCATGATCCGGCATTACTTGCCGAACGCTTGAAGCTTGTGCCGCTACACAAGGATCAAAAGGTTTGGGATAAAGTGATAATGCTTCTGTTTTTTATAGCAGGCATTGGACTTTACATTATACCTGGCTTTGATGTGGTGCGTTATGAGTGGAGCGAGCCTTTACCAATATGGATGAAGGTTTTAGCAATGCTTGTGCATCTACCTTGCCTTGTATTGTTAGGATGGATAATGCGCGAGAATACTTTTTTATCACAGGTTGTAAAAATTGATAAAAAGCGCGACCATCAGGTGATTACTACCGGACCCTACGCAATAGTGCGCCACCCCATGTACACAGTACTAATTATTTTACTGTTTGCTGTACCTATAGCGCTTGGGTCAACGTTTGCGTTGATCCTTTCGTTTTTTCTGACAGTACTACTGATTGTGCGTACCTACCTGGAGGATAACACCTTACATACAGAGCTAAAGGGTTATCCTGAGTATGCTAAACAAACCCGTTATCGATTAATACCTGGTATCTGGTAAACATAAAACACTGTTTGGAATCGTTTGGAGGAGGATGTCATGGATACGCTAGTGACCACTGAGTGGTTAAACCAACATCTCAATGATCCGGATTTGGTGTTGCTTGACTGCACAGTTTGCACCATACCGCATGATGACGGTGGTTTTCATAATGTCAGTGCTCGCCCTGATTATGATGTGGGTCATATTCCGAATGCAGGATTCGCTGATCTCAAGTGTGATCTATCCGATAACAAGAGTCCGGTAGAGTTTGCTTTGCCGACGCCTGAGCAGTTCTGTTCTGCGATGGGTTCACTGGGTGTGGGTGATGATTCCCGCGTAGTGCTTTATGATACGAATTATACGGCGTGGGCTGCCCGCGTCTGGTGGATGTTGCGTTGGGTCGGATTTGATCGCGCTGCGATTCTCGACGGAGGTCTTGGCGCCTGGGCAGCGGAAGGTCGGCCGCTGTCGATCGAATCAGTCACGCGGCCTGCGAAACAGTTAACACCAAAACCCCGTCCGGAACTGATCGCGGATCATGATGAAGTGCTGGCCAGCATTGATGATGACACCGTCACCCTTATCGACACCTTGCCTGAAGAATTTTACCGGGGAGAAGTGACTATTTACCAGCGCCCCGGACATATCCCTGGTGCCGTGAACATTAATGGACTCAAGTTACTCGATAAGACCGGCCGTTTCCGCTCAGAAGATGAGCTTGTGGCTATGCATAAAATCGACCGGAATACTCGTTTCATTGCCTACTGTGGTGGTGGCATCGTGGCCTCTGCCAATGCCTTTATCATGACCCGACTTGGTTTTAGCAACGTCGCTGTTTATACCGACTCACTCCAGGTGTGGGCTAATGATCCCGTTAACCCGATGGTTGTTGATACGTATTAACAAAGCAGTGGAGTATCTCAATATTGTAAAAGGATCAATAACTGCAGCTAGTAGAGATCATTTTTGGCTAAATTCATATATTTTAGGTCAAAGTAAGAACGCTTAGCGTTAGTTCTTATTTCAAGTAGAATTGTGAAGTATTGTTTGCACTGTGACTGAAAATATTAAACTTCTGGAGCAGTGATTTTTACATTATTCTGCTATCAAAGTGAGAGTTGTCTAACCGCTCTGCCATTTGCTCTTTTTAATACCAAGCGTTTTCATACGCGACGCCAGTGTTGTTGGCTTGATTCCTAGAAGTACTGCAGCGCCTTCGGTGCCAGAAATTTTTCCCTTGGTTAGATTAAGTGCGGCCATAATGTTTTGGCGGTCACGCTGAAGACGTTTGGCTTCGTCGTACGGAAATTCATTTTCCCTTGATTCACTTTGTGGTGTGGCATGCAGATCCATAATTTTTTCTGTATCTGGACTCGGCAGTTCGAAGTTCAATCGATTTTTCTTGCTGACAATCATCGCACGTTCAATCACATTTTGTAATTCCCGAATATTACCTCGCCATGGGTAACTTTGCAGTTGCTTGACATTGATATTGGTCAGACGTGGTTCTGGGCGATTAAGTTTGTTGCTAAATTGTTTAATTATATGTTGCGAAAGCAAAGGTATATCCTGGATTCGTTCACGTAACGGAATCGCCTCAATTGGAAATACGTTAAGGCGAAAGTATAGGTCTTCTCGAAACGTCTGTTTTTCGACTTCATCTTTCAGTTGTCGATTAGTTGCAGCAATGACGCGAACATCAACCGTGCGGGTGTTTTCTTCTCCGACCCGCTCGAACTGTCCTTCCTGTAACACACGTAGTAACTTGCTTTGCAATTCCAACGGAATTTCGCCAACCTCATCCAGGAAAATCGTGCCACCATTGGCTAGTTCAAAGCGACCTGCACGATCTTTGACAGCACCTGTAAATGATCCTCTGACATGCCCAAAAAACTCACTTTCAAATAGTTCGTGGGGTATCGCTGCACAGTTAACACGAATCAAAGGCCGATCATTGCGTTCACTGCGTTCATGAATTGCACGGGCAATCAGTTCTTTACCAGTACCAGATTCACCAGTAATCAAAACCGATGCCATGGTCGGCGCTACCAGTTCAATCTGGTTTAATACCTTTTGGATAGCATTACTCTGTCCTACGATTTCCTTGTAATCATGATTAATACGAAGCTCTTCCTGTAAATACACGTTTTCTAACTCAAGGCGTTGTTTCATTTGTTCCACTTCTGCATGTGCGCGTTGTATTTCCTGCTCGTTACGCTTGCGTTCACTAATGTCTCTGAAAATAACTACCGCACCTGCCAGCTCTTCATTTTCATAAATAGGAGTACTGGTGTACTCCACAGGAAAGCTACTGCCGTCTTTGCGCCAGAAAACTTCGTTATCACATTGATGTACCAGCCCATCGCTAAAGGCTGCGTAAATAGGGCATTCTTCACGGGGATAAGGTGTTCCATCCTGCCGGGTATGGTGATGCAATTCATGAACAGGTTTGCCAATGATGTCTTCGGGTGTCCACCCCGTCATCAATACAGAGGCGGGATTAACAAAAGTGGCCAGGCCATCGATACTGATTCCATAAATACCTTCCCCCGCAGCCTGAAGGATAAGTTCATTTTGATGTTTGATACGCAGCAGTTCGTCCATTGATAACGTCGAGTGCTCAACTGATGCTGAATCAGCATTTCTGCTGTTTTCATTCTTGATCATGGCTTGCTCCTGCAATGATGATTAAACCTGTTCGCTAAAAAGTAACGTTATTTCGTGATTATATCAACGATATTTCGTTAATAACGAATTATCGTAATTAATGAGAAGAGGTATATGAAGATATAATTAAGGGAATTCAAGTAGATATATGTTTTTATGAGATTGGCACACTATCTGCACTAGCGGTACTGACAAATGATTAGTCACTAGCAATAAATTTTAAATAAGACAGGTATCACTTTTTGTGCGAGTTAATCGGTCAACGACAAATAGGAATTATGTCATTGCCACTTACTAAACATTGATTTCAAACGAGGCATACAATGAAAACTTTATCTAATAATTCGAACATATTTTCATCTCCGGTCTTTTATATTTACCTTGCGGCAAGTTTGCTCTACATGCTCTGGCTCAACCCTGTTTCAGCTGCCGATCGCAAATCGACGACTGTGGTTACGCAAACGCTTCACAAAACAATAAATATCGATGGTGTTGAAATTTATTACAGGGAAGCAGGGCCAGTAGATGCACCCACCATTTTGTTGCTACACGGATTTCCGACTTCATCACATATGTTCCGCGAGCTGATACCTGCCTTGTCAGATCGCTATCATCTGATAGCGCCAGATTATCCTGGATTCGGCAACAGTGCTCAGCCTGCTATGGACTCCTTTGACTACAGTTTCGATAATCTGGCAAATGTCATGGAGCATTTTGTTGCGGCACTCAAGATTAAAAAATACAGTGTGTACTTGATGGATTACGGTGCGCCGATAGGTTTCCGCCTGGCAGCAAAACACCCTGAACAGGTGTCATCACTGATTATTCAGAATGGCAATGCCTATACAGAAGGTCTGCGTGAGTTCTGGGATCCAATTCGTACTTATTGGAAGGACAAGACAGTAGAAAATGCTAAACCACTAGCCGGGTTTATCTCACCCGATGGCGTAAAATGGCAGTACACCCATGGTGTTAGAAACGCACAAACAATCAGTCCAGACAACTGGAATGTAGACCTACGTCACCTGACCCGTGAAGGTAATCCGGCTATTCAGTTGGCGCTGTTCTACGATTATCAGAACAACGTACCACATTACCCGGAATGGCAGGCCTATTTTCGTAAGTACCAGCCACCCACTCTGATTGTATGGGGCAAGAACGATTACATCTTCCCTGCACAAGGCGCCCATCCTTACAAACGCGACCTTAAGAATCTTGAGTTCAACCTGTTAAATACCGGGCACTTTGCACTGGAAGAAGATGGGCAGGTGATCGCTGATGCCATGCGCAAATTCCTGAATAAAAACGTTCCAAGGACGTAGTCAATGTCCACATAAAATTAACAAAACACATAAGTGTAATAAACCCATTACTACTGTTAGAAAGGATTTGAATATGAAAACAATAAGCAGAACCCAAATCACCATACTTGCCTTGGCCGGGATTGTATCGGTTGCCAATGCTGCATTACCTGACCCGGGTATGGAGATTGTAGAAGGCCGTACAGCACTTGTAATCACGGATCCACAAAATGACTTCCTGAGCCCCAAAGGCGTTACCTGGGGAGTGGTCGGTAAAAGTGTTACCGCAAACAATACAGTTGCTAATATTGAAACACTTTTTAAAGTCGCAAAAGCCAAGGGCATGCCCGTGTTTGTTTCACCGCATTATTATTATCCCCACGACCATGGATGGAAATTTGAAGGCGCACTGGAAACACTGATGCATAAAATCGGAATGTTCGATCGAAAAGGTGCATTAAACGTTAAGGGCTTTGATAATTCCGGCGCTGATTGGCTAAAAAGATACAAACCTTACATTGAAGATGGCAAAACCATCATCACCAGTCCACATAAAGTTTATGGCCCTGAAACCAACGATCTGGTTTTACAGTTACGTAAACGTGGTATTGACAAAGTGATTCTGGCAGGCATGTCAGCCAACCTATGTACTGAGTCGCATATGCGTGAACTTATAGAACAAGGTTTTGAAGTAGCGGTGGTTTCAGATGCAACCGCTGCCGCTCAAGTCGAAGAAGGTGATGGCTACAAAGCTGCCATGATTAATTTTCGCTTCATTGCAAACACTGTATGGACAACAAAAGTAGCCCGTAAGGCCATATTAAAGTAATCAGTCAACATTAGGAGAAAATAATGAATATTGAAATATATACATCACAAGCATGCGCCTATTGTAAAAATGCCAAGGTATTGTTGCAAAAAAAGGGTCTGGACTTTTTAGAGATTGATATCAGCTCGAATGCTGACAAGGTCAGCGAAATGGTCGAGCGTTCCGGTCGCCAAACAGTGCCACAAATTTTTATCGACGGTAAGTCTATTGGTGGATTTATGGAACTGGCTAAAATTAACAATGCTGGAGAGCTCACAGGAAGTTAACCATCTCGTCAATTGTTAATCAATATGAGGGGGTGATACCCCTCATATTCTGAAGGGAAAATGCATCAGCAAGACCTTCTGTAACATTGATAGAATCATTATTAAGGCAAACATCATGAATCATCAAATACTCATAATGCTGAAAAATATATTTTATCGTCAGCAATCCGGACAGCCCTTCGGAGTAAACGTAAAAGCTGGTATTGGGGGTATTTTATCGATAGGGGCCATTGCATGGTTGAGCTATGCTACAGACAGTATTTTACTTATGGCTCCATTTGGGGCGACATGTGTGCTCTTGTTTTCTGTGCCTAATAGTCCTCTTTCACAACCGATAAATGTCATCGGTGGGCATTTTATATCAACTGCCATAGGCATATTTTTATATCAATTTTTGCCCTTGGAATGGTGGAGTCTTGGTTTGGTTACAGGGCTTGCAATTACGATGATGGCTGTCATGAGAGTAACACATCCACCGGCAGGTGCTGATCCCCTGGTTGTTTTTTTTGATGGTTTTGGCTGGGATTATCTTGTATTTCCCGTTGTGTTCGGAAGTCTGATTCTTACCCTGATTGCATGGGCATTTCATAAATTACCGCCGAGCGCTGAATATCCACTTTATAAAAAACAGTAACTGGTATTCAGAGTTTATAAATTGAAGGATTAACGAAAATGTTAGATAAGAAATATCAAAGTATTGTTTTTACTTTTTTCATGTCGTTGTTAATGTCTTGCATCATGTCTTTTGTTATCAGTGTTTTTAATATTGGTTTCGCAAGCGATCTTTCAGCCATATGGTTTAAAGCATGGTGTTTCGCTTTCGTGGTTGCTTTTCCAGCAATTACAGTTATTTCACCCGTAGTGAGAAAACTGGTGAGTTTAACGATAAGAAATCAACCTGGCCAGTAAAAACCTTATACCCGGCTCGAATTAGAGAGTCTACAAAGTAGGACTGACAAATTACAAGTGCAACAATTTTATTTTATATAACGGAGATGCTCTATGAAAACTGAAGAAGCTATTATAACCAGACGATCAATCAAACATTTTGATTCTGAGCAAAAGATGTCAGTAGACGAAGTAACTAAACTGCTTTCATTAGCGGTATTATCGCCTACAGCCTTCAATATTCAGAACTGGCGTTATGTCGTTGTTGAAGATATGGCATTACGAGAAAAAATACGTGCTCAAGCCTGGGATCAGGCCCAGGTAACTGATGCATCATTATTAATCATTCTGTGTGCAGATTTACATGCCTGGGAAAAGGATACTGAGCGCTATTGGAAAGAGGCGCCACAAGAAGTAAATCAAATTATGCTGCCAGCGCTTGATGCCTATTACCGTGACAAAGAACAGGTGCAACGCGATGAAGCGATGCGATCGTGTGGTATCGCTGCACAAACTTTAATGCTGGCGGCAAAGTCCATGGGCTATGACTCATGCCCAATGGATGGTTTTGATTTCGAAAAGGTCGGAGAGCTGATCAATCTTCCGGACGATCATGTCATTGCCATGTTTGTTGTTATTGGCAAAGGACTGAAAGCAGCCTGGCCTCGACCAGGGCAGTTAGGTCTGGATGAAGTGGTTATTGAAAATTCATTCAAATAACAAGGAAACTCACTGATGAAAAAAATCACTGGCATGGCTTGGGAAATATGTGACGCTAATGTTATGTGTGTTCTTGTTAGTTTCCATTGCATCGTTCTATATATCAATACGACTGACGGTGGGGTAATTTGAGAATGTTAATAATATATATGTCAGGTGTTGCCGTTGGATAATTTACACAAAAAGAAAACTGCGCTTGTTGTAGATGGCGATCCAATGACCAGGTTCCTGGTATCATCAATCCTTAGTGAAAATAATTTTCATGTAATTGAAGGTAAAAATGGTGTTGAAGCAATATCGCAGTTTGTCGCAACAAGGCCATCGCTGATAGTGATTGATATGATTATGCCTATTATGGATGGTTGCGGTGCGGCCAGTATAATCCGAAATATGCACTCAGGGACTTATTGTAATATTGTTCTTTTTACTTTCGAGGAAAAGGAATTTATTTTGAGGAATTCAACCTGTAAATCAGTCAATATTGTTCTCAATAAAAAAAATGTAAACGAGTTACGAGAACATGTTAGGGCTATCAGAAATGGCAAGCTGCAATCAGAATGATTGAGCAATTTGGTGTATCGATCAAATCAGCTGAGGAAAGCGTATAAAATGAAATTATTCGATTCTCATGGGCATGTGCACGCACTAATGCTATTAGCAATCATATTGGTGGCAAGCTCTTTTCCTGTTGGGTCCGCTATTGCAAATGAGTTACCGCCGGCAGTTATGATGTTTATAAGATTTTTAATGGCTGCACTGATGTTCTTACCAATAGTGATTGCTAAATATGGACTAATACTCCCAACAACAAACTCATTGCTTCGTTATATATTTCTAAGTGCGCCCTTGGTTGCATTTTTCTGGTGTATGTTTGAAGGCTTGAGATATACAAGTGTTCTGAATACTGGCGCACTGTATACGCTTGTTCCAGCTATTACAGCGACGTGTGCATTCATTATAAATAAAGAAAGAACAGGGCTGTTGCGCATGTCTGGACTTCTCCTGGGAACCTTTGGTGCATTGTGGATTGTATTTCGGGGAAGTTTGGCATCGTTTGTTGGCTTGGATCTAAATTACGGCGATCTGGTATTTCTAGCTGGGTGCTTGTTCATGGGTATGTATAGCCCATTTTTCAAGAGATTCTATGATGGAGAACCCATGCTCGTAATGACTTTTTGGATTCTTCTTTCAGGGAGTGCATGGCTATTGTTCTTGTCAATAACAAGTATTACACATGTGGATTGGGCGAATGTCAAAAGTGATGTGTATCTTGGTGTTGTATATTTGTCATTATTTTCTACACTTATTACATTTTTTATCATGAACTACAGTACCGTACGTATAGGTGCGACAAAGGTGTCGGCATATAGTTTATTAACTCCGTTATTTGTTATTTCTATGAGCATACTTGTTGGAATTGATTCCTTTGAGCTCATCATACTTCCAGGAATTATTTTCATACTGGCAGCGCTGATTTTCATTCAGCGGGATGACAAACACATATCAACCGAAATTGAGAAGGAGAGATATAATGTTTGCGATTAATCATGCTGCGGCAACACTCGTGGTCAGGATAAAATTCCCGGAAACATTGTTGAATTGATCGCTTAAAATTGCCGCTGAAAGCGGAATTGTATCCATGGAAAATATAGGAGTTGGTCAATAATTATTTATCTTGTGGCTGATAATAAACTCCTACTTATTGTCAGCTGACACTAATTAACTGACGATGATTTGAATATCCGGTAAAATCAGTCGAAAATATAGTTAGGTGAAATCGTATGAGTAAGTCCGAAGATGTAAGTTTATTTAAAGTCGTGTTAAGCGTTATGTCGGCTATGATAGGTATTCAAAGCAATAAAAATCGTGAGCGGGATTTTGCTAAAGGGCGCCCCGCGGCCTATATTGTCGTAGGTATTATTATGACGGTTCTGTTTATCCTGACGTTGTGGACCGTGGTGAGTATTATTCTGAGTAACGTGGGTGTCTAGTTGGTATTTCTTTAACAGATGAGCACATTTTTTTGGCTGTAGTCATTTTTCAGGCAAAAAAATGGGGGCTTGTGAGCCCCCAAGGGAGAAGGCCATGCGCTAGCGGCCTCTTGAAACTGATTGTCTGGTGTTTTTTACATGGAAGGTTAGCAATAAGAATAGGTTGCTCGATGAGGTCCCTGTTTCTGATAACGTTGTTCCTATCCGTAAGTTTCCAAGTTATATTTTTTATTATGTTGCAAACTGCATGAAAATAATAAGTATTTTTGTGTCCTGGGTCAAATTTATTTTTACGTTCACGTAATAATTAATTGACAATCTTTTTTAATGTAAGTAAAAACAATCGATTATAAATTTTCTGATCCAGCTCCATTTTTAATTTACTGCATTCTGCATTATTTTAATGAGCAGACTGATGCAATATGCCCCTTCCAATAATATGTTATAGCGATCTACATACCTTCAATCCGTTTGTACTGCTCTTTCAGGCTTTGTAGTGTGTTATTGATCTCATTCAATTTAGTCTGCTCTTTTTCAACAACGTCTGCCGGTGCTCGACTGGTAAAGTTTTCGTTGGATAGTTTACCAGATAGTCGGGCGGATTCTTTTTCGGCCTTGTCGATTTCTTTTTTCAATCGGGTTTTTTCTTCCTCGACATCGATCAGGCCAGCCATTGGTATCAGTACTTTCATTTCTCCGACTAATGCAGTTGCTGATTCCGGTGCTTGTTCATCTTTCAATACCGTTATGGATTCTACACGCGCGAGTGATTTGAGATAAGCCAGGGTTGTTGTCAGACGTTGCTCATCTTCGCTGGATGCATTTTGAATCAGTACGGGCAAAGGTTTGCCTGGTTTGATATTCATGCCACTTCGTATTTTGCGAATGCCGAGTATAAATTCCATGATCCATTGAATTTCATCAATAGCGGGTTGATTGATTTTATCACTGTCCTTTTCAGGAAAGGACTGCAGCATAATGGTGTCACCAGTGGTGTTAGCAAGCCCGGCGACACGCTGCCATATTTCTTCAGTAATAAAAGGCATGATCGGATGCGCAAGCCTGAGCAATGACTCGAGTACATAAATTAGTGTGTGGCGCGTACCACGCAATTGTGCCTCAGTACTGGCTTCATTATTCAGGACCGGTTTTGAAAGTTCTACATACCAGTCACAGTATTCATTCCAGGTGAACTCATAAATGGCCTGGGCTGCGTGATCAAAGCGATAGGTTTCGATAGATTTTCTGATCGACTCAGTATTGAGTTGCAAGCGGCTGATAATCCATTGGTCAGCGCTGTTGAGTTCAATGTCGCCACCATTCTGGCCGCAATCATGACCTTCCGTATTCATGAGTACATAGCGGGCTGCATTCCAGATCTTGTTACAGAAATTGCGGTAACCTTCAACACGATCCATCGACAGGACGATATCACGACCCGTTGTGGCCATTGAGGCAAAGGTAAAACGCAAGGCGTCGGTGCCAAATGCAGGGATACCCTCTGGCATGGTTTTGCGAGTGCTTTTTTCTATGCGTTCAGCTAGATGCGGTTGCATCATGCCGCTGGTGCGTTTCTTAACCAGAGATTCAAGGTCAATGCCGTCGATGACATCGATCGGATCGAGGACGTTGCCTTTGGATTTGGACATTTTCTGCCCTTCGGCATCACGTACCAGACCATGAATATAAATTTCCTTGAACGGTACCTGACCCTTGAATTTGAGGCCCATCATGATCATGCGAGCAACCCAGAAGAAAATAATATCAAAGCCGGTAACCAGTACGCTGGTCGGGTAGAATGTATTAACGGCATCACTATCTTCTGGCCAGCCGAGTGTAGAGAAAGGCCAGAGTGCGGATGAAAACCAGGTATCCAGCACATCTTCATCCTGTCTCAGTATGACATCGTCAGCCAGATTATTTTTTTCACGTACTTCCTGTTCGCTTCTACCGACATAGACGTTGTTGTCAAGATCATACCAGGCAGGGATGCGATGCCCCCACCAGATCTGTCGGCTGATGCACCAGTCCTGAATGTTATTCATCCATTCGTAATAGGTGTTTTTCCAATTATCAGGGACAAAACGAATGTCGCCATTTTCAACAGCCTTGATGGCAGGCTCTGCAAGTGGCGCAATCTTTACATACCATTGATCAGTCAGGAAAGGTTCAACTACTGCACCAGAACGATCACCACGCGGCACCATTAATTTGTGATCATCAATACGTTCGAGTAGGTCAGTTTCTTTAAGGTCATGAATAATCATGTCACGGGCTTCGTAACGATCCTGGCCGCGATATCGTTCAGGTGCTTCATCATTGATACAAGCATCGATAGTCAGAATGTTGTATAGAGGCAAGTTGTGGCGTTTACCCATTTCATAGTCATTAAAATCATGTGCCGGTGTAATCTTGACGCAACCGGTACCAAATTCCATGTCAACATAATCGTCGCCAATGATGGGGATTTCACGTCCTACCAGTGGCAGGGTAATGGTCTGTCCAATGAGGTGTTGGTAGCGTTCATCGTCAGGGTGTACTGCAACGGCCGAGTCGCCCAGCATGGTTTCCGGGCGAGTGGTGGCGACAATCAGAAAACCGCCATCGTTAATCGGGTAACGCAGGTGCCAGAGGTGTCCTGTTTCTTCTTCTGAAATAACTTCAAGATCTGAAACAGCCGTATGCAGAACCGGATCCCAGTTAACCAGACGTTTGCCGCGATAGATGAGCCCTTCTTCGTGCAGGCTGACAAACACTTCTTTGACAGCATCAGAAAGACCATCGTCCATAGTGAATCGTTCGCGTGACCAATCGAGCGAAGCACCCATGCGTCGTAGTTGTTGTGTGATGGTGCCGCCAGAGTGTTCTTTCCAGTCCCAGACTTTTTCGATGAAGGCTTCACGCCCGACATCATGGCGGGATTGTCCTTCGGCATTGATCAGGCGTTCAACGACCATTTGTGTTGCAATACCTGCATGGTCAGTTCCGGCTTGCCACAAGGTATTATCACCACACATGCGATGATAGCGAATAAGCGTATCCATGATGGTGTCCTGAAATGCATGTCCCATATGTAAACTACCGGTGACATTGGGTGGTGGGATCATGATGCAATAGGGGTTACCTTCCCCGGACGGGCTAAAATAATCCTTGTTTTCCCAGGTTTGGTACCAGCGTTGCTCGATTTCTAGCGGGTTGTAGGTTTTTTCCATGCTTTTCAGGTCTATCTGCGACTATATGGCCCGTTATTATAACCGCAGGCCATGGATCTCACCAGAAAAACCATGGGCGAACTATTTAGCAAGAATTAAAGTTTGGCCTTCATCTATGTGGGTCGGTACCGGCTATTTGCAGATGATGCCCAGATTTATTTTTTCGGGGATTGTTTACATGCAGTTTCAATAATCGTTGGTAATTGCTCATGCAGCTTTTCGAGAATTTTTAGCGATAACTTTTGGCTTTCATCATTGACGACTTGATGCAGGGTTTTAACCATCGCCTGATATAGATGTTGATGCAGGCTGGCTTGTAATTCTTCCGCCAGATGGCTGACCATGGCTTCGAGTTTCATTTCCGCATTATCCGGTTCATGGCGAATATCAGACAGGGTGGGAATATCGTCAGCTAAATCAGTGATGTTCTGTACAGATGCTTTCTGGTCTTGAGCCATTGTTGTGTCTCAGCTATTAGAGGTTATGTGTATTTAAATCGTATCCGCGATCCCGGTAAAACTTATAACGGTCGCGTGCCTGGCTTTTATACAGTGGATCTTCATTCACCAGTTCAGCGACTCGCTCAAATTGGCTGAAAAATGAAGGTATATCCTGTGCCAGATTAATTAATACATCGGCCTCGTTGCTCAAATCTTTACTATGGCCTATCGTAATAGGCGTGTTTTTATCAGGGTTATCGGTGTTTTGCTGGTGTGGAAGAAAGCTGCCATCACGAAATGTCCATAACAGGTCGTCCATGAGTTGTGCCTGCTCGGCAGATCCTGTGTGTATGTGGATGCGATTGCCGAGTTTGTAGGCTTTTTCAGTTATACGACAGGCCAGTGTATGGCGTGCTGTGTCCTGATTTTCCTTACTGACATAGAAGTCGATTCGTGTCATATGGGTAGTAATTGATCAGCTGACACGATTAAGCAGGAACTGCATTAGCATGGGCACAGGACGACCGGTTGAACCTTTTTCCTTGCCGCTTTTCCAGGCGGTGCCGGCAATGTCGAGATGCGCCCATTTGAACTTTTTCGTATACCGCGAAAGAAAGCAGGCAGCCGTGATGGTTCCGGCATCCCGGCCACCGATGTTGGCCATATCGGCAAAATTACTATCCAGCTGGCTTTGGTAATCATCCCACAAAGGTAACTCCCAGCCTTTGTCATTAATTTGTTTGCCGGCGTTGAGTAGTTCATGTGTCAAAGGGCTGTGATTGCCTAATATCGCCTGAGCATGATGCCCAAGAGCTACTATGCAAGCACCGGTGAGTGTGGCAATGTCGATGACGACGGCAGGATCAAAACGTTCAGAGTAGGTCAGGGCATCACAAAGAATCAATCGCCCTTCGGCATCGGTATTCAGTATCTCAATCGTTTGTCCCGACATGCTTGTGACGACGTCGCCAGGTTTGTTGGCGGCACCATCTGGCAAGTTTTCAGAGCTGGGTACTACACCAATGACGTTTAATGGTAGCTGCAATTCTGCGCAGGCCTGGATCATTCCGATGACACTGGCGCCGCCGCACATATCATATTTCATTTCATCCATGGCGGCAGAGGGTTTGATTGAGATTCCGCCAGCATCAAAGGTTAAGCCCTTACCGACGAATACCACGGGTTTTTCGTCTTCCTTGCCACCTTTGTATTCCATGACAATCAGCTTGGCAGGTTCACGACTACCCAGGGATACAGAGAGTAATGCCCCCATTCCCAATTCCTGCATTTCTGATTCTTCCAGAACAGAAGTGGTTAACATTTCGTGTTGTTGTGCCAATGTGATTGCCTGATCTGCCAGATAAGTCGGCGTGCAGATATTACCGGGCAAGTTGCCGAGGTCTTTTGCTGTCGTCATACCATTAGCGATGGCCTGGGCTGATTTGACTGCATCTTCACATTCAGTTAATTCCCTGCGGCTCGGGATGCTGACAATGATTTTTCGTAACGGTCTGCGGAATTCGTCTTTTTCTGACTTCAGTGCATCAAAACGATAGAGGACATCTTCGACAGCCAATACCAGCTGGCTAACTTTCCATTCACTATCCTGTCCCTTGATATTGATATCGGTCAGGTAAAAAACGGCTTCCATCGTACCGCCTTCATTTAAGGCTTGGGTCGCAGTGGTAATGATGGTGTTATATTTTTGCGGGTTTAATTCCCGTTCGCGGCCACAGCCGACCAGGAGTACACGATCGCACAACGTGCCTGGTACATTGTAAAGTAATAGTGACTGGCCAAGCTTACCTTCGATGTCACCACGACGTATCAGGTTGGAAAGGTAACCATCACTGGCTTTATCGAGTTGTTCAGCTGACTGGGACAGACGTCTGGGTTCAAAAATACCAACAACGACACAGGCAGTTCTTTGTTTTTCCGGATTACCACTTTTAACGCTAAATTCCATGTTGACTCCTGTTAGCCCGCAGATTTAATGTATTCTCAAGGTCTTGATACAATAATAACTGTTTCTTTATCACTCTGTAGTGATCTGTGCTGGCGATGTACTATAATGACTGATAAAGTGTTGAATAAAGGTTGTTTTGTTGTTCTTTACCCAGTACTGAATGAATCGTTCATTAAAAGATTATTACTATTTTTGGAAGTTTACTACAAAAAATGCATTTTTCCAGCCAAAATCATAACTTTTCATCTGCGATCGGGTCATGAGTTCGATTCTTGATCGTTATATCAGTAGTGAATTGTTAAAGACACTGATGGGTGTGTCCATTGTTTTATATCTGATTTTTCTGAGTAACAAACTGGTTCGTTACCTTGCTGATGTTGCTTCTGGTGATTTACCCGGTAGTTATCTGTTGATAGTTATTGCGCTGGTTTCATTGCGGTATCTGATTATTCTTACGCCCCTGGCATTTTATATCTCAATTTTGTTGTTGTTCGGAAGGCTGTATCGTGATCACGAAATGGCTTCACTGGCCGCCTGTGGTATTGGTACAGGCCGCTTATACCGACCGGTATTCAAGGTAGCCATTCCACTATCGATTCTGATTGCGATTTTGAGTTTTTATGTTGTCCCATGGGCAGCACAAATCGAAGGCGATCTGACAAAGTTATTTGCCAAAAATCTTGAATTTACCGGTATCAGCCCAGGAAAATTTCATATTAGCGGTAACAGGATTATCTACCTTGAAGGAATGTCGGAAGACAACACCAGTATGCGTAATGTGTTTATCCAGACAAAATATAAAGATCGGGATATTGTCATGGTGGCGGAAAAAGCGCACCTTGAAGTCGATGCAAAGACGGATGATCGTTTACTGGTGTTGGAAAATGGTTCGCGTTATGAAGGGCATCCCGGAGAAACGGAATTCAGGCAACTTAATTTTTCGCGTCATAGTTTGCTCGTGGCGCCATCAAAAAATAAAATCACGCATTCCTCTGTTGAAGCCATGTCGACAATTGAATTGCTAAAATCTGGTTCGCGTGCAGCGTGGGCAGAGCTGCAATGGCGAGCTGCCATTCCGCTGTCTATGCTTATTCTAGCCTTCCTGGCATTACCCTTATCAAAGATTAATCCGCGTCAGGGTCAGTTTGGTAAGTTGTTTCTGGGTATTTTATTGTATGTGGTTTATGTCAATCTGATCGCCGTTTCCAAGGCATGGATGATAAAAGAAAAATTGCCTTTGGCTGTGGGTATGACCTGGGTGCATGTTGTCATTGTGTGTGTTGCATTGGGTATTCTTGTGCACCAGAATGGTTGGGTCTGGATTAAATCTTTCTGGTTCGGAAAGTCAGGTAGATCAACATGAGAATTATTGATCGGTACTTGGGCAAAGCAGTGCTAACGGGTTCGTTGCTGGCATTTTTGGTGTTGTTATCATTATCTGCTTTTTTTACTTTTGTTGATCAGCTTGGTGACATCAAGGGTGATTACACGGCATTAAAAGCCTTTGAGTACATGTTGTTTGTATTACCAAGAAAAGGGTACGAGCTTTTTCATACCTCGATATTACTCGGCACCTTACTCAGTCTGGGTAGTCTGGCCAATAGCAGTGAGTTGATCGTATTAAGGGCTGCCGGGTTATCGGTAATGAGAATTACGTGGTCGGTCATGAAGGCAGGTCTGTTGTTGATGTTACTGGGTACTATTTTGGGTGAAGTGGTGGCGCCACCAGCGGAAAACTATGGTCAGAGAATGCGCACGTCGGCGATTAGTGGTTCTCAATCCATACATAGTGGTAGTAGTGTCTGGTCCAAAAATGGACAGCATTATATTCAGGTTGGTCAGGTTTTTCCCGGCTCGCGATTATCCGATGTGAATATATATACATTTGATAATGATCATCATCTGGCCCATATAATCAGAGCCAGTCATGCCATTTTTGATGGTAATACATGGCAGTTGGAAGGCGTTGTCAAAACCGAGTTTGAGCAGCGCAGTTTTGTACAAAAACAATTTGCTACCATGCAATGGGATGCGCTGGTGCAACCGGAAATGCTGGATACCTTAACGGTTAAGGCGCAAAACCTGTCAATAACATCGCTTTTTCGTTACGTGCAGTATCTAAAGCAAAATCAATTGGATGCTACCCAGTATGAACTGGCATTCTGGATGAAGCTGGTTAAACCATTTTCTGTTTTGATCATGTTATTGATCGCTTTGCCATTTGTATTTGGCTCACTGCGAGCAACCAGTGTTGGTCAACGCCTGGTTGTGGGTGTATTGCTAGGGCTCGGTTTTCATTTATCCAATCAGGCGCTTAATCATATTGGAGTTGGTTATGGCCTGAACGCGATAGTCAGTGCTGTTTTGCCCAGTTTACTATTTGCCACAGCCGGGTTGTGGGCACTGAAGAGAGTGCAGTAAGGGTTTCAGAAAATCCCGGTAGTCGGTACATACCGTTTTTCAACTTTGATCACCTGGGTTTTGGCTAAAAGGTCGTAAAAGGAACGGTGTTTCTCATCCCATAGACACCATAACAGACCGATGCCAAATGTCATGATGGCCAATATGAAACGTAAACCTGCCTGGCTCCAGTTCAGGTTCTTGCCTGTATTCAGTTCTACACGAATTTTCCATGCTCGCATGCCGAGTGTTTGTCCGCCGTGTGTCCAAAACCATCCGAAAAATAAAAAAATCACCAGAAATATATAGATTTGAAAGAAAATATTACCTGCAGCTACTGCCCCTTTTGTGAATGGCATAACAATGCCTGCAGCTAAAATTAGTAGTGCGATCAGTAAGATAAGATCGTATGCAAATGCTCCGATCCGGCGGCTAATGCCAACATAGATAATGGGTTGAGTGGCTGTGTGTTGTTTTTTTTGCATCATGTTCTACCTTGTCATATCTATATACTCTGTGCTACTACTAGTGTGTGATGATAAAGATAAAAACCACCCCTTAACAGAGAGGCATCATGAGTATTCTATCAGAATTAGTAAACATACCCGGTGTCATTTGTGCTGGCGAGTATTCTTATCGAGGAGACCGCTTTACCTGTAAAGGTCAGATAGATGATGAACAGGCACGCCAGGCATCTATTATGTGCCGGGCAACAACCATGAGTGTCTCCATGCAGGCAAGCATGTTGGGTACTTTTTGCAAGGATTGTGGTTTTGATCCCGGAAAAGGCTGGATTGTAAAAGGTCCACAACTAACCGTTTGTGTGATAGCAAATGTATTTTGTTTTATCAATGAGGCGGAAGGGTCGTTGAATCAGGTGCTTGGACACATGCGCCAATCATTAGGCGATCTGTCTAATGACCTTGTTTAATATTGTGACACTATTACGGAGATTATTATGCCAGATTTAGATCAATTGATGACGTTGCCGGGTGCATTGGCATCATTTGAATTTACAGATAAAGGTGAATTGGTTAATAGCAAGATTGTTGAAAACAGCAGTCTTGATGAAACTGCACTGGACTTGTTGTCGCACGTCTGTGTTGCCAATACCGCAATAGCGACCATGCAGGCGCGTGGTTGGGAGAATATGACAGGAGGAAAAGGTTTTTATCCTGTTGAGGGTTTTTCCATGATTGGCCTGGACTGGACAACAGTGACACATGGCCAGTACGGCGTCGTCCTCGGAAATGACGCGGCTGATATCGAAGCCGCCTATCGTGCCCTGGCATAAGGTAGGCTGAACATGATTAAGCGTGTATTAGCATTAGACGGTGTTCTGGTGATTTGTCATTTTCGCGATGATGGTTCGTTTGATGAAGGTTATGGCATGTTGCCTGAGGAAGACATGATAGGCCTGGCACATTTTGCGCATGACTACAAACGTATCGTTCAGGGTAATACCGATCAATTATCCATGTTTACCCAATTAAATGGCTGGACTCCACCGACCGGTTGGGTTGTTCATGGCCAGAAAAATAGTGTTTGTAGTATTGGTAACCTGGTTTGTTTATTGGACGGGGAAGCCGTATTATCTGATGTTATGCAGGAAATGCATGACGTTTCGAGTTGGTGATTCTTTCAACCTATTTGAGTAGAGAAATGCTATCATGCTGGTTTTCTTTTTCTAATTAATAAATGGTTTAGTGATCGACAATAACAAGCATCCATCGAAGGGGTTATTCAGTAGAATTACCAGACTATTCAGGACACCGGACGCCAGTCCAGAGTCATCATCTGATTCACCTATCATTCCGCGTTCCCAGCATAATATTTCCCGGGAGAATATCAGCGAAAATGCCCTGAAGGTTTTATACCGTCTACATAAAGCTGGTTATCAAGCTTGTTTGGTAGGTGGTGGTGTGCGCGATCTGGCGTTAGGTCTGGAGCCTAAGGATTTCGATGTAGCAACCAATGCCGAGCCGGAAGAAGTGAAAGCCCTGTTTCGAAATTGTCGTCTAATCGGACGTCGTTTTCGCCTTGCGCACGTTTTTTATGGTCGCGATATTATCGAAGTGGCCACTTTTCGTGGTGGCGGTGATCCGACGACAGATGATGATCAAATATCTCATTCGGATGAAGGTCGTATATTGCGCGATAATGTTTACGGCACTATTGAAGAAGATGCAATGCGTCGTGATTTCACCATTAATGCTATGTATTATGATATCAAGAACTTCTCAGTGCTTGATTACATGGCTGGCATGCGTGATATCAAACAAGGTGTTCTGAGAATCATAGGTGATCCTGATCAACGTTATCGCGAAGACCCTGTAAGAATGTTACGCGTGGTTCGTTTTGCAGTAAAACTCGGCTTTAGTATACACCCGCAAACAGAACAGCCTGTTTTTGAATTGTCAGAGTTACTCGGTGATATTTCTCCATCACGTTTGTTTGATGAAAGCGTAAAACTGTTTATGTCTGGACAGGCCCTGCAGACCTTTGAGATGCTCAGGCATTATGGATTATTCGCATACCTCTATCCACTTACCGAAAAAGCCTTGTCAGTTGAAGAGTTTGATTTCCCGCTTATGCTTGTTGCGCAGGCAATGAAAAATACTGATGAGCGTTTGCAGTCGGGTAAGTCAGTAACGCCCGCATTTATCTATGCTGCCTTGTTATGGGAACCGGTCAGGCAACTTGCCGAACGTATTACGCAGGAAGAAGATCTGCCGGAGTTTCCGGCCATGCAAAAGGCGGTAGCAAAAGTCTTGCAGCAACAATCAAGTCATACCGCTATTCCAAGGCGATTTAGTATGTTTATGCGCGAGGTCTGGCAATTACAGGGTCGTTTTGATTTTATGACAGGTATGAGACCTTATAAGTTATTAACACACCCGCGTTTTCGTGCAGCCTATGATTTTTTGCTTTTAAGGGCAGGTTGTGGTGAAGTATCTGAGCAAACAGGGGAATGGTGGACGCGCTTTCAGGAGGCTGGATCATCCGAAAGAAAAAAGATGACCCGCCCAGTTAAAAAAACAGGCAAAAAGAAGCAGCGAACACCGGGTGAACAACCAAAGAATAACTGATGTCGCAACGTATATTTATTGGCCTGGGCAGTAATCTGGCGGACCCTCCGAAGCAATTGATGATGGCGGTAGCAGCCTTGCGTGAATTGCCAGATACTGAATTCAAGAAGGTCTCAGGTGTCTATATAACCAGGCCTATGGGTCCTGAAGATCAACCTGATTATTACAATGCGGTTGTTGAAGCCGTTACAACATTGTCTGCGATCGAATTATTGGATACCTTGCAATCGATTGAAAACCGACAAGGTAGACAACGTGATGGCAAGCGTTGGCATGAACGCACGCTTGACCTCGATATTTTGTTATATGGAGATGAGATTATAGTAACTGACCGACTCGTGATTCCCCATCCGGGTATGCATGAGAGGGGTTTTGTCCTGTTTCCTCTGCATGAAATTGAAAAAGATATTGAAATACCAGGTAAGGGCAATATCAATCAGTGCATGCAGTCAAACCTGGTAGGTGAAGTACTGCAACGACTGGATATGAATTTATGACTTTGGCAACATCCCATCATCGTTATATTGTGATTGAAGGCCCGATTGGTGTAGGTAAAACCAGTCTTGCCAGACGGCTGGCTGAAAGTTTTGGTTCCGAGTTAATGCTGGAAGATGCGGCGGGAAACCCATTTCTTGATCGTTTTTATGATGACCCGAAGTCCGGGGCATTCCCAACCCAGCTGTTTTTTCTATTTCAACGTGCACAACAAATGAAATCATTGATGCAGGATGACATGTTTACACCTGTCAGGGTTGCCGATTTTTTAATGGATAAAGACCGTTTGTTTGCTGAGTTAACACTTGGAGTTGATGAGTTAAATCTTTATCAACAGGTAGCTGACAATCTGTCTATTGATGCACCAAAACCTGATCTGGTTGTGTATTTGCAAGCCCCTGTGGATGTATTGAGGGCGCGTATAATCAAGCGGAATATCAAATCAGAACAATTGATGGATCTGGATTATCTGACACGGTTGGCTGATATTTATTCACGTTTTTTTCATGACTATCACGATGCGCCGTTGTTGATTGTCAATGCGGCTGATATTGATCCGGTCAACAAAGATGACGATTACGAGCTATTATTAAAACGTATACTTTCTATGCGAAACGGGCGTCATTATTATAATCCATTGCCAATGGCGATGTAGCGGAACCTGGAATCATGTACCAAGGTAGTAAGCCGACAAAAGTAACGATCAAATCACTTGTAAACAAGAAGCAGGCGGGTGAGAAATTTTCCTGCCTCACCGCTTATGATGTGAGTTTTGCTCATGTGCTGGATCAGGCTGGGATTGATGTTATTCTCGTCGGTGATTCTTTGGGTATGGTTATTCAGGGACATGAAACAACGGTGCCTGTCAGCATGGATGACATGTGTTACCACGCAGCCTGCGTCGCCAATGGTGCTAGCAGAGCATTGCTCATGGTGGATATGCCATTTATGAGTTATGCAACGGTTGAGCAGGCAGTGGTGAATGCAGCGCGCTTGATGCAGGAAGGTGGTGCTCACATGGTTAAGCTGGAAGGTGGACGTTCTCAACTACCCATTGTTGAGGCGTTAGCGAGAAACGGTATTCCTGTATGTGCACACATTGGTCTGCAGCCACAATCTGTACATAAACTCGGTGGTTACCGTGTTCAGGGTCGTGATAAAGCTGATGCCGATATTATGTTGATCGATGCAGAAGAGTTACAACAGGCAGGCGCAGATTTAATCCTGCTTGAATGTGTGCCGGATGTTTTGGCTAGTGAAATAACCCGTAATGTTCAGGTGCCGGTTATCGGAATCGGCGCTGGTGCCAGTACCGATGCTCAAGTGCTTGTATTACAGGATATCCTCGGGATAACGGCAGGGAAAATACCTAAGTTCAGTAAAAATTTCATGCAGTCTGCTGTCAGTATTCAGGAGGCGGTTGAACATTATGATATCGCTGTCAAAAATGGTAGCTTTCCTGGACAAGAGCATATTTTTATTTAACACCACATCCTGTTATTAACACCGCTACGGTCATAACAGCCTACGCAGTTCGGTGTCTTTGCGATACAATTCCTGATATGCAAACCGTAAAAACCAAATCCCGTACTCATGCTACTGTTCAGAGTTGGAAGCAGGCAGGGCAGATTGTTGCCTTTGTACCTACGATGGGCAATCTACATGAAGGTCACCTCAGGCTGATCGATACCGCCAGACAGCATGCAGATAAAGTGATCGCCAGTATCTTTGTTAATCCTACTCAATTTGGTAAAAACGAAGATATTGATAATTACCCCAGGACGCTGGAATCTGATAGTAATAAATTGGCTGAACGCGGTGTCGATTTGTTGTTCGCGCCAGCAGTGGATGAGATCTACCCTAATGATAGTGCGCTGACGACCTGGGTTGAAGTGCCAGAGTTATCAAGTATTCTGTGTGGTGAGTTCAGGCCTACACATTTTGTTGGTGTGACTACCGTGGTAGCCAAGCTGTTTAATATAGCGCAGCCAGATGTAGCGGTTTTTGGTGAGAAGGATTTCCAGCAGTTATTCCTTATAAAGAAAATGGTGCAAGACCTGGATTTTCCGGTCAAGATAATTGGCGCGCCGACGTTGCGCGAGACAGATGGTCTGGCTATGAGCTCCAGAAATGGCTACTTATCAGTTGAAGAGAGAAAGCAGGCCCCGATTTTATACAAGACCCTGAAGCAAATTGAAACAGGTATAAGAGAATCTGACAATTTCGTAGAACTACAGCAAAATGCGGTTAAAAATCTTGAAAATGCTGGACTTTCACCCGATTATGTCAGTATTCGACGATCTCAAGATTTGCACGTTGCCAATGAGCAAGATCAGGCATTAGTCGTTTTGGCGGCTGCCAGACTCGGTAAGACCCGTTTGATAGATAACATTATCATTAATATCTGATATAATTGTAAAACTTTATAATATTCACTATGTTATGGATTTTTAGATGCAAAGAACCCTGTTAAAAGCCAAGTTGCACCATGCCTATGTCACACATTCAGAGCTTGAATATGAAGGCTCCTGTGCAATAGATGGCCATTTGCTTGATACGGCAGGTATTCTTGAATATGAGCAAATCGAGATATATAACACCAACAACGGTGAACGTTTTAGCACCTACGCTATTCGTGCCGAGGAACATTCAGGCATAATCTCGGTTAATGGTGCGGCTGCTCACAAGGCCGATCCAGGTGACAGGGTTATTATCTGCACTTATGCGAGGCTGGAAGAGAAAGAGCTGGCTGGTTTCAAACCTCAACTGGTTTATCTCGACAGAGATAATCATATTAAACATATGCGTAATGCCATTCCTGTGCAAGTCGCCTAGATTCAGCTAAAACAGATTAAATAGACAAGGCCAGATTACTTAATGTTTTTTTGTATTTGCATATCAATTTCTGGCATCAATTAAATGTCAGTGGCTCTTCTGGAAGAGCAACAATAATGCTCCGTCCTATCTAAATAGTTTGATGTTTTCAATCCAGTAGAAATTCTTTCTGCTATCCTTTTTTATTGAACCTGATTAGGTCATAAATATTTGATCTATGTCATGGTGTTTCTGTTGTATACCAGTAGATTAGAAATTGTATGCACTACCTTGGAATCAGGCAAACAAAAGTTTTAACTGAACTAATTGCAGTTGGCAGTAGCGCAGTACGGTAATCAATAAAGGCGAAAGTTAAAATATTCAGGATGAAGAAAATCGGCGATATTACCTAATGGATATTGTTTTCTGTTATAAGTCTTTGTGATCATCTAATCGTACTTGACTGGCTAACTGTTTACAGGAGGCGAGGGCGGATGAAGAAACACGGATTTGATTTGTATTTATTACCTGCAAGGATGGCAATAATCTTACTTGCATTTCTTTTCATTTATCCTGTTGTTGCTGATATCGAACATGATCAGCTCGCAAACACCGGGATCGTACTGACTTCAATCGATATGGTAAAGCCCTCGGGTGAAAGTGCGATCTTGCCAGTGACCGCAGACGATTTTTCCATTTTCCTGGCCACTCAGGCGCTATCGCTGACATCATCGTATGACGATGCACTTAACCTGATCGGATCAGCCAATCCATTTACATTAAATAATGTGTCTTCTGTGATCACAATCCAGAGTCCTATCAGTCATCAGGATATTAAATTTGGTGAAAAAGGGACAAGCGGGGATGACATAATTTCTGTATCGACACCACTGAATGTGACGGCGAGTAGCAGCGCAAATGGTGGCGGTATTAGCGGTAACTGGAGTGGTAATACCCGGGTAGATGAGTCAGTGACTTCTACTGCAAAGGCAACGGGTGTGACCGCCGCCGGTGGTCAGGACACGATAGGTAATTCCTCCACTATTACGGTCGATGCAGATTCACATGCAAGCGTGATTGATGTCATGTTCTCACTCATAGATTCTATCAATACTGCCAACGTACCTATTGAGGCAACGACAGAGGCCTATGGTATCAGGGGTGATCAGGGTAACGATAACCTGACCAATACCGGGACAATTGACATATCAGCGCTGGCTTCAGCGGAAGCGGGTGACTTCGGCCTGTCTTTAATTGATGCAAGCCCAGGGGCTAACACACGCCTGACTGCATCAGCCCGAAATATTGGTATGGCAGGTGATGATGGTGACGATACGATTATCAACGCTGGTAACGGTAGTATTGTAGTCGATGCTACCAGCGCTACCGGAAACATCGGTGGTTTATTCAATATTGTCGGATTCGGGCTTATCGATACTGCTGCCGAAGCACGAAGCAAGGCAACGGGCATTAATGGTGGTAGGGGCGCAGATACTATACGTAATGATGGTGAGATCAAGGTCACCGCCGATGCGACTGCCTTGTATGTCAGCTTACGCGCGGACATCCTCGGTTTGTCGCTGGCGCATATTAATGCGCCTCTCGATAGCTTCAGTTCTGCAGTGGGCATCGATGGTGGTGTCGATAATGATACCCTGACTAATAATAACCTGATCGATGTGACTGCATTGGCATCCACCTATCCTGGCAGGATCAATATTACCCCTATCGCCGTGGAACTTGAGTCTCCCTCAATCATTGGTAGCCCTGTCTCAGAGGCTCTGGCCCTCGGTATGGATGGCGGGGACGGCGATGATACGATCAATAACATTGACACTATTATGGGTAAGGCCACTGCATCCACAATAGGTGGGGTGCTCGATGGGACCGTACTGGGCAGGGCCAATGCCATTGCCGCAGCACGCGCTGAAGCGGTTGCGATTGGCATCGATGGTGGTCGCGATAATGACACAATCACGAACGCCTTCCTGATCGACCTGGAAGCCAGCTCCAGTATTGTCCTGGTGGCTGTGAGTGCAGCTCTGGATCTTGTGCCTGTTATCCCCACTGCTTTTGCCGGCGCAGACCTGGCCGTGGCAGCTTCGGCCGATGTGACCGGCATCAATGGCGGCGATGGTAATGACGATATCGATAATAGGAGCATCATCAAGGTCAAATCATCGACCAACGTGAATGGCATCAAGGTGACAGCTAAGCTTGGTCTGTCTACTAAAGATACCGGCGGTAGTGATAGTAGTCCGAAGGTCAATTCAGACCAGATCCCGCAAAAACAAATCATACCCGGGGTTGGACAGGCTATTTTGCCTCCTGTGGATGGTGTAGCAACAATCCTCCCGGATAGTAACCTGTATATCAATGGCACGACGTCTCGTCTCAGTAATGCCACTGGAATAACGGGTGGAGATGGCAATAATGATATCGACAACTTTGGATTAATAGAATCCACGTCTGATGCCAAGGCCTTGGGTGTAGCGGCATCTTTATCTGCATCAGCCAAGATTCTCACCAGCAGCCTGTCCGCACAAAATACAACGACCGGTACTGCCCCTACTTATAACAGCCTGGCATCCAGTGATGATATCTTCGGTATTCAAGCAAACACAATCACGCTATCAAGTGCGGCCGGCATCATTACAGGTGATGGCATCGACAGCATTTATAACAAGGGCAAGATCGATGTCAAGGCCTTTGCCAGTGCCGACGATATTGCCGGGAAGCTGAATATCGCTATCCCCTCTGACGCCATTAGTCTTTTCATTCCTACGCCATCATTCCTGATGGATAGTAGTGCAAGCACAGATGCATTCGCAACAGGTATCGAAGCGGGTAATAGTGATGATGAAATCACCAATGATTTCTTCGTTCAGGTGCTGGCTGGCGCAGATGCACTGTCTGTTTCTGGAGCGCTGGATACACAGATTGTTATTCCACTGGATTTTTTAATCTTTGATATGAGCGCCGATACAAACGCAGACACGTTTGCGACCGCGATAGGTATTATTGGTGACTCTTCCTCTGATGACATCGCGACCCTGGTTGGCAGTGATATTATCAAGAATAACGCGATGATCGAAGTCACGGCCAACGCCACGTCATCGAGTTGGTCGGTTGTGGCTTCACTGGGAGGTGTGGTAACCGGGAATGCTGTATCGCTGACCCAGGCCATCGCAATGGGTATCGATGGTGGTGGTAAGGGTGATGATATCGATAATAACGGTACCCTGACGACCTTTGCTAATGCGAAAACCAATGGCGTTAGTCTGGAAGGCATCATAGGGTTGGGTGCGTCAATCGGGAATATTGCCATAATTCCTCGTGCTACTGCTACTGCTGTTGATGGTGGTGACGGTAATGATGATATCGATAACAGCGGTATTCTGGCTGCGACCAGTACGTCAACCGCCATTGGTGTTGGTGTACAACTGTCGGCCCTGTTTTCTGGTAGCGTAGGTCAGGCCAATAGCAATGTGGACGCACTGGCCCACGGCATATTGGGTGGCAGTGGAAACGATATGTTGACTAATACTGCGACAGGCAGCATAACGGCCAAGGCAACATCAGACAGCGATATTACCGGCGTGGATGTGACGCTAGCTATAGGCGCATCGATTGCCGACGTATCGTCTGATGCGCGGTCAATAACCGGGGGTATTGAGGGTGGAGGCGGGGAAGACACGATTCGAAATCACGGTTCAGTGACTAGCGAAGCCAGTGCCAATATCAATGCGCGTGCCATCAGTGTGACACTGCTGTCCACCGGATATGACGACTTTCTGTTGCCGCAGGGTGCAACCGCAGACGCGACCGGGGTAGATGCCCGTGCGATATCGACTGGTATCAGTGGTGACGGAGGTGATGATGACATTCTTTGGACAGGTCTCATTGATGTTGATGCCATCTCACATGCCGATGCATTGATGGTCGCCACGGTAGCAACCGGAGCATCCATAGGTAATGCAGATATTACCTCGGCGGCTATGGCTACAGGGGTTGCGGGAGGTGATGGCAATGACCTGATCAATGCTCAGGGTGTGGTGAATGCCGATGCGACTGCCACCAGTGCCGATCTGTCAATCACCGTTTCCGGTATTGCCGGTTCAGGCGGTGCTTCGGGTACTTCGGTGATGACTCTCACTGCCGATGCTATTGGCATTGATGGCGGTTATGGTGATGATGTAATCACTATTTCGAATCAGATTCATGCCATGGCGTGTGCAAACAGTGGACCAGACCCTGTCGATGATCAATGCCCGCCTGACACTATCGTTAACCCGCTGATCGGGGCCAATGGCATATCGATCTCGCTCACACACGGCGGTCTTCAGGATCTGGCTGTGAAGACCACGGCTACGGCGATAGTTGCCAAAGGGAGTGCCGGCAATGACATGATTACTAATATGAGTACGATCAATGCTCATGCTGATGCCGAGGGCAGGGCTGGTACGTTCGGTTTGACTGTACTGGGTGGAATCATGAGTAAGGTCAATACCGAGATCATAGCTCTGGCCACGGGTCTGGCAGGAGGTGATGGAGTTGATGATATTGTTAATATGGGCACGGTCATTGCGGATGCCAAATCAAACACTAAAGACTGGAGCATGAATCTGGTTGCATTGGGAAGTTCTGTAGCCGATAACACTACCATGGCGACTGCACTGGCCGTGGGTATTGATGGCAATGATGGGAATGATGATATACGTAATCATGGACAGGTTATGACCGATGCCGATGCGATAGCACTTGCATCTGTTATTGATATCAATGCGACATTTGATCCATTGCAATTGTATGGGGTATCAACAGTAGGATCTAGCAGTACACGGGCAGATGCGATCGCAACAGGCCTGCTCGGAGGTGCTGGTGAGGATTACATTTTATTAACAGGTAGTGTCTATTCCGATGCGAGTAGTGACGTTTCTGACACGGATACGACCTACAAATCCATCGGTGCTGTGATAGCGAATGGTGGTTCAGATTCCCGGGCATCAGCGATTGGTATTGATGGTGGAGAAGGGCGTGATCAAATAGATAGCAGAAGTATCGTATCGGTGATTGCGGATGCCCGCTCGGGAAGCTCCAACGTTAATATAACGGGTGCAGGCACATCAACGGTTGAGGCCGAGACCCGTGTCGTCGCAGATGCCACTGGTATCATTGGTGGCAAGGACGGTGACACGATCAATATCAGCGGTACAATCGTGGCAACTTCACATGCAAGCACGCTTGATAAGGCCTGGTCGTTAACGCTCGCCGGTACCGGTGGCCAGAATGCAGCTCTGGTTGTCGATGGTATTGCAACGGGTGCGCGTGGTGGAGAAGGCGTAGATGTGCTGCTCAATGCCACAGGAAATTTCATTACGCCACATGCGACTGCGCTGGGTTCATCTAACAGTGTGAATATTGACCTGGCCGGCGTCACTAATGGCAACGCGAATATGGATGTTACGGCGACTGTGATCGGTTTGCGAGGTGATGCAGGTGGTGATGGCCTCATGAATTTAGGTGTCATCGATGGCGTAGCAACATCCACAGCCACATTCTCGAATGTCGATTTCACCTTTGCTGGCGTGGCAGCATCCAATCTTGGAAACGCCGATACAGTAGCTGATACGTGGGGTGTTGGTATGGCTGGTGATGATGGTGATGACCTTATTCGTAATGATGGATCGATTTTCATCGATACGACCGCGACCGTCGGTACCAGCAAGGATTCGACGATCAGCATCTTTGGTAGTGCAGGTACCAGCGCAATACTGACAGCCAGTCCAATGAGTACAGGCATAGATGGTGGTGCAAATGATGACTTCATAGAGAATTTTAATCTGATTGATATCATTTCAACCGCCAACACCAATTTACTTAATGGCTCATCGTTCACTTTTGGCGGGGTTGCATCCGATACAGCACAAATCATGGCATCGTCTGCATCGACTGGTATTAATGGTGGTAGTGGACTGGATGTGATTGACAACTCCGACAGGATTTTGGTCCTGGCAGATTCAACTATGGATGTGGGCAGTAACAGTAAGGTCGCCTTTGGGGTCGCAAGGTCAGCTGGGGTGGCGACAGCAGTAGCCAATGCCGCTGGTATAACAGGCGGAGATGATCAGGACGCAGTGACCAACCAGGGCACGATTGATGTCCGTTCTGTAGCGGTGATTACATCAGCCGATTCGTCTTATGCTTTTGCCGGCAGCCCTTCGGCCAATCCGGTGGTAGCAGCAGCAAGTCATGCGCTTGGCATTTCGGGAGGGGAGGGTGCAGATCAGCTTATCAATGGGACAGCAGCAAATATAACCGTGAAAGCATCGGTCAGGCCATCTACGACTGGCGATTCAAGGGCCACGTTTGATTTCGACACTGTCTCGGGTAGCACAACATTAAGTGCTACTGCCACTGCCAATGGCATTAAGGGTGGTCAAGGTAATGATACTATGCAAAACCTTGGCAATATTACAGTCGTCGCTGATAGCGATGCCAGTGCAGTCAACACATCCAAGGCCGGTATTTTCCTAGGTGACACTGCTTCATCTGCGACTGCGAGTGCTGTGTTTCAAACTTATGCAATGGATGCAGGCGATGGTAATAACTCGATCGCTAACAGCGGTACGCTCAGTAATACACTTGCATTACTTGGATTAGCTCCGACGGTGCTGGCTCAGTCCAATGCCCTGGGTGGCGATGGGTCGATTGAGTCGGACGCGTTTGCAACCGCGACGAGCACCCTTAGTGCTGTACTCGTGGGACTGATGGCCGGCAGCGGTGATAATACCGTCATCAATAGTTCGACAATCACACTGCTGAATGTAGCACAGGCGAAGGCCAAAGCCATAGCAAACGGTAATGGTTTTGATGGTGATGGTTCAGGTACAGCAAGCGTATGGCTGGGTGCCAATGACCCAAATGACACTCTGAATTCACCCAGGTTACTATCGGTCACCGGTATTGCTGCAGGTGATGGTAGTAACATTATCATGAACCATGGCGAGCTTATTGTGCAAGCATCACCTAAGGGTATCGCCAGTGCTAATGCCGATGGTGATTTTATCGGCTCTGCTTTCACTGTGTTAAACGCGACAGTGTCTGCACGTGCTACTGGTATTCAGGTTGGTGATGGTGGTAATTTGATTACTAATGAATCAGATATCACTGTGTTAGCCGACCCGACGGCTCTGAGCACAAGCACAGTTAGTCCAGGATTGCTTGCAAGGGCAACAATCAGCGAGCATGCGACCGCAATAGCGAATAGTGTGGGCATCCAGGCTGGTGATGGTGGCAATAACATATTCAATAGTGGGAATATTGATGTACAAGCGAATGCCAGTGCTACGGCTGCTACAAGCACCAGTACCGATGCTACTGCGACTGCTATCCTGACTGGTAGTGGTGACGACACTGTAATCAATGCCCAAGCTGGTATTTTGAAAACCACAGTTACTAACGTCGTGGGTGTCGGTGTGGGTATTAATGTCGGTGCCGGCAATGATCTTGTTGGCCTGTACGATACCTCCCAGGTGATGGGTGAAGTCCTGCTCGGTGCAGGAAACGACACGATTGCTTTCACAGGTACCTCATCTTTTTCCGGCGTGATCCAGGGCGGTAATGGGATTGACACACTCAGGCTGGATGATAGGAATACGCGTGTATTATCGCCCACTGACTTTTCAAGCGTGGAACGCTTCGAGGTCAACCAGGGAAGATTAAATATTAATACTAATTTCACACTTCCTGTTAATAGTGAGTTGCAGGTTGAATTGTATGACGGTGGCCATGGGCAGCTTGACGTGGACGGACAGGCAATTACCGGGGTTAATAACCATCTTACCATCATTGCTCAACCTCAAACCTATCTTGATGGAGGCAGCTTTGATGTCCTTGTCGGTGACAGTGTCAGCGGCACTTTTGCCACCAGTACCCTTCCTTCTACAATTTTTCTTGGATTTAATATTAGCTATCTGCCTACAGCTGTTCGCATCGAGACCTCAACACAAACCTTTGCGTCGGCTTCAACCAATGAGACTGAAAAGGCAACTGCGGCACATCTGGATAGTTTATTGCCTGGCGCAACGGGTGACTTGGCTAAAATATTGACCGAGATTCAGTTTATGACGGACCCGGGTGAGGTTAGCGCTGCATTTTCTAATCTGAATCCATCTATGTATGCAAACAATACCCTGATGTCAATGGGTGCAACCCGATTGTTCGAGGCAAGCAAATATCGACGTATGGATAGGGTGAGACAGGATCAGTTGTCTGCGGGCAATAGTCGTCCTTACCAGTCATCTGAACGTATTATGTTTGCATATAACGGTTCTAAAACTGATATCAAACGATTGATGGTCGATAGTGAGTCAGAAAAACAGGATCGCAGGCCTTATGGATTCTGGATAAATGCCATGAGTCAACGCGGTGATCAGAACTCTACGCCGGGATTTACCGGTTTTGAGCACGAGGCTGCCGGTATCGCTATTGGTTGGGACTATGCAAGCGATAACCTGCTTGTCGGACTCTCAGGTAACTTCAGTAAGACAGATATTGATATGAATAATGCTGCTGGTAGTGGCGGTATAGAGTCACAAGGACTTTCTGTATATAGCAGTTACTTCAATAACCGTTGGTATGTCGAAGGCGATCTTGGTTATGTCTGGCAGGAAAATACTAACCGTCGTATTGCCACCGTGGGAACGATTCAGCAGGTGGCTAGCAGCAACCATGATGCCGAAGCTTGGTCTGTTTATCTCGGTGGCGGCTATTATTTTCCGCTCAGAAACGGGCAGATAGGACCATTTGCACGACTGGAGTATATCCATCTGGATGAGGATGGTTTTACCGAGTCCGGCGCTGGGGCTGCTAATCTGGTTGTGCAAGCGAGAAAAACGGATGCTCTCCGCTCGGTGTTAGGTTTACGTATGACAGGTCTGTTCGACCTGGGGCATGGCAGCCTGATGCCCGAAGCAAGTATCGCCTGGAGTCACGACTTTGATGTCGATGATCTTGATATTACCTCATCATTTGCTAACACACCTGCTTCGTCTTTTATTGTTAGAGGTCAGGATGTCGAAGATGATGGTGCGATTATTGGTGTCGGGCTGACCTATACTGACAAGTCAGACCGTCTTGGTTTTGCACTAAAATATAATGCCGAGCTACGTTCTGACTATGATGATCATAGCATCCTTGCTGAGATAAGGTTTTCTTTTTAAACCTTTAATCTGAAAATAATCAGTCATACACTGAAGAAAAGTTTTTACTATTTTAATGCTCATTTTGTTATCCTGAACATATACTCTTATGAAATATAGTTTAATAGGTAAAACTAATCGGAGCCTGTTGTTTAATGTAGGTAGGTATTTTAGGGGATAGAAAATGAGCAAACCCTTTTCAGAATCATCTGAACAAAATAAACATGTGATTCTGAATGTACTTAGAGACGTCTTTGTTCAGCCCGGTAAGGTGCTTGAGGTGGGCAGTGGTACCGGTCAGCATGCTGTGTTTTTTGCCGAAGCACTATCTCACCTGCAATGGCAACCGAGTGATTGTGAAGAAAATCTATCCGGTATCCAAGCATGGCTAGACGATGAGCCCCAGGATAATGTCTTGCCTCTGCAAGCGCTGGATGTAGAACAGTCTGTCTGGCCTGTAAAAGATGCGCAGTATATTTTTTCAGCCAATACCGTACACATCATGTCATGGACAGCTGTGCAGGCTTTTTTTACAGGACTTGCTGAGACCCTCAACAGCGAAGGTGTTTTTGCTCTTTACGGCCCATTTAATTACAACGGGCAGTATAGTAGTGATAGTAATGCCCGTTTCGATCAATGGTTAAAACAACGTGATCCTCTTAGCGGGATACGTGACTTCGATGATCTGAATCGACTGGCGAAGCAGGCTGGTATGGAGTTTGTTAACGATTATAAAATGCCAGTGAATAACCGGATATTAGTCTGGAAAAAGAACTAATACCCGCGAACTAAGAAAAGATCTAACGCAGAGGCGTAAAGTAAAATGGATAATAACTTTGGGTCCCTGCGTTGCAAGCGATAATGATCAGGTCTTCAGGCTAGCCTGTATTTCTCATGCCTGAAGCAATCGCACTGATTGACCTCAGTAACGGGTCGAGCCAGGCAGAATCCTCATTTTCCTCGATGTCTTCTCTAAACCTTTCCAGTAATGTAATTTGGATATAGTTCAGAGGATCAAGGTATGGATTTCTGCGTGTAAGTGAAATTGCAAGAGTCGGGTTTTCCTCCAGTAGGCCGTGCTGGTTTGCTACGCTGAGCACCTGTTGTACAGTGCATTTATATTCAGACTGAATTTTTTCGTAAATCTCGGTTTCAGTTTTCTTGTCCAGACACAAGGTTGCATACTCACGTGCAATATCCATTTCGCTCTTGAATAGAGCCATTTGGCTGTTACCAAGCAGAGCACGGAAAAACGGCCACTCGTGATACATTTTCTGTAACTTAGCCAACCGTTCTGGTTCATTGTGGCGCCACTGATCGAGGGCTGAACCAATACCATACCACGCGGGCAAGGTTTGACGAGACTGCGCCCAGCCAAATACCCAGGGGATAGCGCGTACAGAACCTTTGGAGCGATCCTGTTTTTTACGATGAGAAGGGCGTGAGCCGATATTCATGAGACCTATTTCAGAAACCGGTGTGGCTTCATAGAAATAATCCAGAAACTCTGGAGAGTTATCGGTCAGTTCGCGGTATTTTTGTTCGCCTATTTGTGTGATCTCATCCATGATCCCCATGTAATCATTACGTTCATCATCAACAGCATGAATGAGTGAACGACTGGCTTTCATTAAACCACTGACGCCCATGGTGAGTTCATAGATAGCGGTTTCGTGATTACTGTATTTATAAGAAAGCACTTCACCTTGTTCAGTGAATTTAATCTGTCCATGAACCGTATTAGCAGGCTGCGACATGATTGCTTCATGAGTAGGGCCGCCGCCACGGCCAATAGTGCCGCCGCGACCATGAAACAATCGGCATTCAATCTTATGTTTATCAGTGAGGCGAATAATGGTTTTCTGAGCGTTATACAGGCTCCAGCCCGATGCGAGAATGCCGCCATCTTTGCAGGAATCTGAATATCCCAGCATGATCTCCTGAACATTACCGGATGATTTTAGTAATGCGGAATAAGTGTCATTGCCTAATAGTAGATCAAGTACTTCTTCAACATGAGACAAGTCTTCAATAGTTTCAAACAGGGGTGAAATATTGATATGGCAGAAATGGTGTCCATCCTTGATACCGGCAAGACCAGCCAGACGCGCAAGGAACATGACTTCCATGACATGGCTGGCCGTGTGCGTCATTGAAATAACATAGGTGCCGAACGCATGAGGGCTAACCTCTTTACGAATGTCTTTCATGGTATGAAAAACTTCAACCGTTTCACGTGTCAGTTCTTGCAATGTTTCCAGTGCTAATTCGGGTATTGCAGGATTGGCCAGTTCAGCTGAGAGTAATGTTTGTCTGTCAGTTTCAGATAGTGTTGCGTAATCATCAGACAAACCAAGCTGTTTGCAGATGTCATTGACCGCCTCTGAGTGGCGTGTCGATTCTTGTCTGACATCGAGTTGAACCAGATAAAAACCAAATGTTTCTACCAGCCTGATCAGATCTTTCAGTGCGCCATCTGCGATATTGGCATCACCATGACTGATGAGAGAGTCCCGAATTAATATCAGGTCAGACAAGTATTCATTTTCATCCCGGTAACTGGATGTGGAATCAGGAAAGACACCATCAATGCGTTGTTCAGCAGCAAGTAAATTCTTCGTCAGGCGATAGCGCATCAAATGAAGCATGCGTCGATATGGCTCATGTTTGAATCGATTAGGTTTGTCAGTAAATGCATCAGCGCAATGAGAAAATTGTGCTTCAATGCTGTCAGTCAGAGCCTTGCTTGGAGTGATCAGTTTGTCCGAATGTGTCAGGATATGACTCAGAGCCTCAACGCGTCGAATATACTCTTTGAGTATTTCCTGGTTGTGTAACCTAACCGCCATGGCTGTGGTTTCAGGTTTGACGAACGGGTTGCCATCACGGTCACCACCGATCCACGAGCCAAAATGCAGGAAGCTTGGTACGGTCACAGCGGGTTTGCCATTGATGTTGCCATAGTTACGATAAACGGCTTTCTCGAGATAACGGTAGACTTGTGGGACTGCGTCAAACAGGCATTCACGGAAATAATACAGGCCATTACGGATTTCATCGCGAACTTCAGGTTTGTGTGCGCGAACCTCGTCTGTTTTCCATAACAGCTGGATTTCATTCTCAAGTTTCTGCTTAACTTCCCTTATTTCATCCTTACCCAGATTTTTGTCTTGTAGCTGCTCACTGGTCACAAAGATACGACGTAATATTTCCATGTTGGTGCGGCGTTTTGATTCTGTTGGATGAGCAGTAAAGACGGGGATATAGGCAAGGCGATCTAGCAGGCTTTGTAATTGTTCGGCGCTGATGCCGTTAACCATGAATTTTGTGATCGTATCAGAAAATGAACCTGTCCATAGCGGCGCGTTAGAGCGAACTTGTTTTCTGCGTTGCAGATGCATGGATGACTCTTCTGCAATATTGACCAGGCTAAAATAGATGCTGAAGGCCCTTAAAACCTGGCTTAAATCAGATGCTTCCAGTTGTTCTATATATTTTCGCAGGTTTTTGCGACGGCGAGGGTTGTCTTCCTTGCGAAGTTTTATGTATCCCTTTCGCAGGGTTTCGACAGCGTCAAAGACATTTTCACCGGCATGCTCGCGTATAATATTACCGAGCAGGTTGCCGAATAATTTAACGCGTGAGCGTAATTCTTTGTCGCGAGGTAAGCTTTTTTGCAAATTTTCTATATACATATTTTAAACTTGGAATTATTAGTCAGGTAGTAAAACGGCGAGATTATACCGAATCATTCTGAAAATAGCGATTTATAACCCTGTTTATTACCATGATTCTTTGCTAGTGTTATGTTTTTAAAACTCTTTTTTATAAGTGTTATGATTCGCGAAAATTGTTTGAATACCAAAAAAGGAACATCATGACGGAATTAAATTTGTCACGACACTGGTTGTCATTACAAAAGCATTGGGACGAAGTCTTCGATGCACACATGTTGGACTTTTTTGACCAGGATTCTCAGCGTTTTGAACGTTACTCATTGAAAGTAGGTGATATTTTTCTGGATTATTCCAAAAACCGCATCAATGACGAAACCATGAAATTGTTGATGTCTTTAGCGCGTGAGCGTGATGTTGAAGGCTGGCGTGATCGTATGTTTGCCGGTGAAAAAGTTAATAACACAGAAAAACGAGCGGTATTGCATGTAGCCCTGCGTAACCGTAGTAACCGTCCGATTCATGTCGATGGGCAAGATGTCATGCCGGATGTGAATGAAGTGCTCGCCAGAATACGTGAATTTACCGAAGCGGTACGCAATTGTCAGTGGTTGGGATATACGGGCAAACGCATCGAACATATCGTGAATATTGGTATTGGAGGTTCAGATCTCGGTCCAATCATGGCTTGCGGCGCACTCAGGCCTTACCAGCACCCACATTTACGGTTGCATTTTGTATCCAATATCGACGGTACACACATGATAGAAACCTGTAGTCGTCTTGATCCGGAAACTACGTTGTTTCTGGTAGCTTCCAAGACATTTACGACACAGGAAACGATTGCCAATGCGCATACGGCTCGTGACTGGTTCCTGAAATCAGGTGCAAAAGAAAAGGACATTGCCAAACATTTTGTTGCCATGTCGACCAATACCGAAGCCGTTGAGGCTTTTGGCATCGACCCTAAAAACATGTTCGAATTCTGGGACTGGGTAGGTGGACGATATTCAATCTGGTCTTCGGTTGGTTTATCACTGGCATTGTCCATCGGCATGGATCGTTTTGAAGAATTTCTGGCTGGTGCACACGCTATGGATGAACATTTTCGTACTGCACCGCTGGAAAAGAATATGCCAGTTATCATGGCCATGATCGGAGTCTGGTATGTAAATTTCTACGCAGCCGAAACACAAGCGATTATGCCATATGATCATTATTTTGCCCGTTTCCCAGCTTACTTGCAGCAGGGGGACATGGAAAGTAATGGTAAGGGTGTTAATAAAAGCGGACTGCCTGTCGGTTATCATACCGGGCCTGTTATTTGGGGGGAGCCTGGTGTTAATGGCCAACATGCATTTTTTCAATTGTTACATCAGGGTACGCGTATGATCCCGGCTGATTTTATTATTCCTATGCATTCTCACAATGCGGTAGGTGATCACCATACCTTTTTGTTGTCTAATTTCTTTGCGCAAACCGAAGCACTGATGTTGGGTAAAAGTCCCGAGGATGTACAACTGGAACTCGAAGCAGAAGGTCTGACGCAAGAAGAAATTAATGACCTGTTGCCGCATAAATGCTTTAGTGGCAATCGACCCAGTAACAGTATTTTGGTTGATGCCATGAAACCCTCCACATTAGGGGCTTTGATAGCGTTGTATGAACACAAAACCTTTGTTCAAGGTATTATTTGGGATATTAATTCATATGACCAGATGGGTGTGGAGCTGGGTAAAAAACTGGCGCTGAATGTGCAGGATGAATTGCGCAAAGGCGAACAAGTTAGCAGTCATGATGGTTCGACTAACGGCTTGGTGAATTATTACCTTGGCAACCGTAGTTGGGATGATGATCTGGAGAATTAATGTGTATTGTATCTAGTGAAACAAAGGCAGTGATCATTTTTTATCGGGTGCATTTTACGAAAAGTTACTTTCCATGTTGATTAAGTGCCCATAACACATGCTCACGTATCAACTCTGAAGCGTGTTCTTTTTTAGTCATCAAGGTATTAACTACGTCATTAGTTGTATCACAATTACCCAGAGCGACGGCAATGTTACGAATCCAGCATTCATAACCAATGCGACGAATAGCTGATCCTTCTGTGTGTTTTAAAAAGGCAGTTTCGTCCCAGTTGAATAATTCAATCAATTCAGCGGCATCAAGATGTTGCCGGGGTAAAAAATCGGATTCTTGTGTCGGGCTGGAAAATTTATTCCAGGGGCATACCATTTGGCAATCATCACAGCCATAGATACGGTTGCCAATAGCCTTGCGGAATTCAATCGGAATAGCGTCACGTAGTTCAATGGTGAGATAGGAGATACAACGTCGTGCGTCCAGCTTATACGGTGCGATAATGGCCTGGGTCGGGCAAATATCAATACAGGATTGACAGCTACCGCAGTGGTTACTGGCAGGTGTGTCAACCGGTAAGGGCAGGTCGGTATAAATCTCGCCAAGAAAGAACCATGAGCCGGCTTTTTCATTGATGACGTTGGTATGTTTGCCGATCCATCCGATCCCGGACTTTTCTGCAATGGCTTTTTCCAATACCGGAGCGCTATCAACAAAGACTCTATAACCAAAACTACCGATATCTTGTTCTATTTTATGAGCCAGTTTCTGCAAGCGTGATCGCATGAGTTTGTGATAATCACGGCCCAACGCGTATCGGGATATATAGGCGCTAACAGGGTCGTTTAAAACGGTATCGGCATCTTTTGCCTGTTCAGGCCAGTAATCCATGCGCACGCTGATTATACGGTGGGTACCTTCGATAAGTTCTTCCGGGTGTGCACGTTTGCTGCCATGGCGAAACATGTAATCCATGTCACCATGAAAACCGGCACTTAACCATTGCTGTAAAAATGCTTCGTGTTGTTCGAGCTGTATATCACTAATACCCGTTTGTTGAAAACCCAGCTCATGACTCCATGTCTTGATTTGTTGTGATAGCGAACGATAGTCTAGGTCGGGTTTTAACATGTCTATTTTATTACCAAGCAAGTTGAGTGCGGTATACTCTGGTTTATGTCTAACACAAGTCTACCATTAACGCTTTATACAGCGGAACAAGTCAGGGAACTTGATCGTATAACGATAGAAGAGCAGGGTATTCCTGGTTTGACCTTGATGACGCGAGCTGCAGCTGCGGCTTTTGAGGTATTAAAATGCGGCTGGCCTGATGTTAAACGTTTGATGGTTTGTTGTGGCTTGGGCAATAACGGTGGTGATGGTTATTTGTTGGCCAGTATGGCAAGTCAGAATGGTTACGATGTGACTGTATTGGTAGCAGGTGATGAAAATACCCTGAAAGGTGATGCCAGGAGCGCCTATGGGCATTGGCAAAGATCATCCGGGCAGACAATAAACTACGAACAGGCAACAATGGCATTGGAGCGTATTGATCTGGTTGTAGATGCCTTGCTCGGTACGGGGTTAGCTCGTGAAGTACAAGGTTCATTGGCAACATTAATAGGCAACCTTAACCAGTCAGGTAAGCCGGTTCTTGCCATTGATATTCCATCGGGACTGAATGCAGATACTGGACAAGTGATGGGAATTGCAATTAAGGCCAGTAAAACGATTTCATATATTGGTCTGAAGCAAGGCTTGTTTACAGCCAGTGGCCGGGATTATTGTGGAGAGGTTTTGTTTGACGGCCTCGGTGTGCCAGATGAAGTAATGGAACGTATAAAACCTGCTTGTCGAGTGATTGATCCTGCCTGTATGAATGACCTGTTACCACAGCGACAAGCCAGTACACATAAAGGTCAATGTGGCCATGTGTTGCTTATTGGTGGTGATAAAGGTATGACCGGCGCGATTCAAATGTCAGCCGAGGCAGCAGCGCGGAGTGGTGCTGGTTTGGTCAGTATTGCAACACGCAAAGAGCATGCAGTGCAGATCACCACCCTTCGTCCTGAGTTGATGTGTTACGGGGTAGAGTCTATTGTTGAGCTTGAAAAATTACTGATAAATGCTGATGTGATAGCCATCGGCCCTGGTCTTGGTCAGTCTGAATGGGCGGAGTCATTACTTGATAGAGTGTTGCAAAGTGACTTGCCGTTGGTTGTAGATGCAGACGCCCTGAATCTTCTTAGTAAAAAATCACCTGGAAGAAACAACTGGGTACTTACGCCTCATCCGGGTGAGGCTGCACGTTTATTGAATGGTAGTAATGCAGCTGTACAACATGATCGATTTTTTTCAGTAAAGGCAATTGCTGAAAAATTCAATGCAGTTACAGTCCTGAAAGGCAGTGGTAGTCTGGTTTTTGCACCTGAAACGCAAGACTGTTTTTTGTGTCGTGATGGTAATCCTGGTATGGCAAGTGGCGGCATGGGTGATATTCTCACAGGTGTTATTGCCGGCTTACTTGCGCAGAATTTACCATTAATACAAGCGACTTGTTGTGCGGTGCAGATTCACGCAAGAGCCGCAGATGAAGCAGCACAAGCGGGTCAGCGTGGCACACTCGCAACTGATTTATTGCCATATATTCGACAGCTGGTTAACCATTAATATGAGTGAAATGATATTTATTCCTGATGAAAAAGCCATGTTGGATTTTGGCGCAAAGCTAGCCGGCATTATTGCGTCACCTGCACTGGTTTTTTTGCAGGGCGATTTGGGCGCGGGTAAGTCAACACTGGTTCGCGGGTTCATGCACGGTCTGGGTTTTCAAGGGCGAGTGAAAAGCCCTACCTACACATTAGTTGAACCTTATGAGATGAATGATAAAACGATTTATCATATGGATCTTTATCGTTTGGCAGACCCGGAGGAGCTTGAATTTATTGGTATCAGGGATATTTTATCCGGGACTTCATTGTGCATGATTGAATGGCCTGAAAAGGCAGGCGGCATGCTTGGTGAACCTGATATTTCTATAAAAATCAGCAGCATGGACACTGGCCGCAATATTAAGCTGTCAGGTTTGAACGAACAAGCCATGGCAGTCATCAATGAATTATAATTTATTTGTGATAATTTGGTGTAGCAAGTAGCGCTATCTCATGGATTATATTGACTTTTATGTTTTCTGGATCTAGAATCTAGGTAGTTTTAAACAAATATAAGCCAACATGGTGAACCATGAAAACAACTGGCAAAATAATAATCACATTACTGCTGTTATCTTTAAGCAGTTACACATGGGCAAGTTCTGTTGTCAGAGACGCGCGACTCTGGGCAGCGCCTGATAGCACTCGCATTGTTTTTGATATCAGTGCGCCTGTAGAACATTCTTTATTTACCCTGAAAAAACCCAATCGCATTGTCATTGATATGCAGCAAGCTAAATTGCTGAAAAGCCTGTCTGGTTCGCAATATGTCAAAGGTGTGGTTAAAACTATTCGTACCGGCAAACATGAAAAGACTGGCTTGCGAATCGTTCTCGATCTTTCTGCCGATGTGAAAGCTAAAAGCTTTTTATTAAAACCACATCTAAATTATGGCCACCGTCTGGTTATTGACCTGCAGAATAAAGGTAAGGCAAAGGGTCGAAGTGAAAAGAAAGTCAAAAAGAAGAAGAATTTACGCCGTGATCTTGTTATTGCTATAGATGCAGGACATGGTGGTGAGGACCCAGGTGCCTCCGGGCATAGAGGTACTCGAGAAAAGGATGTGGTGATGGCCATCGCGCGTAGACTGGAGCGCATGATTTCACAGCAACGTGGTATGCGTGCAGTGATGGTACGTAAAGGTGATTATTATATTGGTCTGCGTAAACGAGTAAAAATTGCCCGGCAACATAAAGCCGATATGTTTATTTCTATCCATGCTGATGCTTTCAAGGATAAACGTGCTCGTGGTACATCGGTGTTCGCATTGTCGCAGCATGGTGCCAGTACTGAAACAGCACGTTGGCTTGCTGAAAGTGAAAATGCATCTGATTTTATTGGTGGAGTGAGTCTTGAAGACAAAGATGACTTGTTGACATCCGTGTTATTGGATTTGTCTATGAATGGCAAGGTGGAAGCGAGTCTGGAGTTAGGTAGTTATGTATTGTCCGAGTTGAAGAATGTTAACCGGGTGCATAAAGCTAAAGTAGGACAAGCTGGTTTTGCGGTGCTTAAATCGCCTGATATCCCCTCTATTCTGGTGGAGACAGCATTTATCTCAAACCCGCAAGAAGAGAAAAAATTGTTAAATCCACGGCATCAGGAACGTATGGCTCGTTCAATTATGCGTGGCGTCAAAACCTATTTCACTCATAATATGGTGCCGGGTACCATGCTGGCACAACGTCGTCATGTTATTAGCAAGGGTGAAAATCTGAGTGTAATAGCGGACCAGTACAAGGTTAGCTTGCACTCACTTAGAAAAGAAAATCGCCTGAATAAAAGCACTTTACGGGTCGGTGATGTTCTGTTGATTCCGGAAGGGTAATAAATAGTTGTATTAACAGCTATTTTCAGGTTCTGTTTGTTTTTGTTCTGAACTATTTCATATGAAACACTTCTCATAGATGTAACGTGATGATTGCGGTATGCTGGCATTCAAATTAATGAAAAGCCTAAGCTGTTTATATTTACAGATCATGCCAATAAAAAAACTCCCTTCTCATCTCATAAACCAGATTGCTGCCGGTGAAGTTATCGAGCGACCGGCCTCGGTTGTAAAGGAACTACTTGAAAATAGTCTGGATGCCGGTGCCACACGTATTGATATTGATATTGAGCAGGGGGGCAAGGATCTGATACGCATCAGAGATAATGGCAAAGGTATTCCGGTTGATGAATTACCCGTTGCCTTGCAACGCCATGCAACCAGCAAGATTCAATCACTCGAGGATCTGGAGCGGGTTAACAGTTTGGGGTTTCGAGGTGAGGCATTACCCAGTATTGCTTCGGTGTCACGTTTGACCTTGACCTCAAAACCACAACAACAGGATGCCGCGTTCAGTATACAGGGCGATGCGAATCAGGCAGTCAAACCGGCTGCACATCCCGATGGGACAACGATTGAAATACGGGATATTTTTTATAACACGCCAGCCCGACGTAAATTTTTGAAAACAGATAAGACTGAATATGGTCACTTGGAAAATATTGTCAAAAGAATCGCGTTAAGTCACTTCGGGACAGAAATCAATCTGACACATAATCGTAAGGCAATTTATAATATGCCTGTTGCCAACACCAGGGAACAGCAGGAAAAACGACTGCAGCAATTATGTGGAGCAACATTTGTAGAGCATGTTTTACATCTAGACAATCAAGCCTCCGATCTGCGTTTAAGTGGTTGGATCGCCGTACCGGCTTTTTCGCGTAGTCAGGCTGACCTGCAACATTTTTTTATTAATGGTCGAATGGTCAGAGATAAATTATTAATGCACGCAGTTAAACTGGCTTATCAGGATGTTTTGCACCATCAACGTCAACCAGCCTATGTATTATATCTGGAGATTGACCCGATTATGGTGGACGTTAATGCACATCCGGCAAAATTTGAAGTGCGCTTCCGTGAGAGCAGGTCGGTGCATGGTTTCATTAGTCAGACATTAAAAAAAGTGTTGGCTGATGTGCGACCATCTGATCAGGCAGAGTCCATGGTTTTAGCAGATGCGTATAATTCACCATCATCATATTTGCAGCAAACGACAGGTAATGTTGGTCATATCATGCAACAAAAAAGCATGGGCTTACCTGTGCAGGAAGCCCATAAAAGTTACAGTCATTTTGTCGAGTCGGCTTCCCGGCCAGTGAATGATATGGCTGCTCACGTCGAGTCCGCCGAAGGTATCATTCCTCCGCTGGGTTTTGCGCTGGCGCAATTACAGGGTGTGTATATTCTTGCACAAAATACTGAAGGTCTGGTTATTGTGGATATGCATGCAGCACATGAGCGTATTACCTATGAACGATTGAAAAAGGCCATGGACGGAGATGGTATTGTTTCCCAGCCCTTGCTAGTACCGGTTACGGTGACAGTCAGTCAACGTGAAGCTGATCTGGCTGAATCAAATAAGCAGGGTTTTGAGCAATTAGGTATTGTGGTGGATAGAATTGGGCCGGAGGCGCTCGCGGTCAGGCAGGTACCTGGATTATTAAAACAGGCAGATAGTGCCTCGTTAGTGCGAGATGTTCTGTCTGATCTGGTGGTATATGGTAATAGTCAACGACTTAGAGAAGAGGTCAACGAAGTGTTATCAACTATGGCATGTCATGGTTCGGTGCGTGCGAATCGTCAGTTAACGATACCTGAGATGAATGCGTTATTACGTGACATGGAGCAGACTGAACGTAGTGGTCAATGTAATCATGGTCGCCCGACCTGGCATCAATTAAGCATGAAAGAGCTGGACAAGATTTTTATGCGAGGGCAATAGTCCGACTATGTCACGCACTGCTGGTAAACCACCCGCTATTTTTTTGATGGGGCCGACAGCCTCAGGTAAAACTGATCTGGCAGTGCGCCTTGTACAGTCTTTTTCGTGTGAAATAATCAGTGTTGATTCTGCCCTGATTTACAAAGGCATGGATATCGGTACGGCAAAGCCGGATGCAGATGTGCTGGCATTAGCGCCGCATCGCCTGATTAATATTATCGATCCGGCTGAGTCATATTCTGTAGCCAGTTTTTGTCATGACGCCCTTAGAGAGATGGATGCTATAACACGGCAAGGCAAGGTGCCTTTATTGGTAGGTGGCACGATGATGTACTACCGCGCCTTATTTCAGGGTTTATCCGAGTTGCCCTCTGCAGATGAAGCCGTCCGGAAACAGATTGAGGATGAGGCTGCTAGTTATGGTTGGCCAGCATTGCATAGTCGGTTGGTAAAAATAGATCCGGAGTCAGCGTTACGCATTCATCCAAATGATCCTCAGCGTCTCCAAAGAGCATTGGAAGTATATGAAATTACAGGAAAAACATTAACGCAGCATTTTAAGGAGCAGGGTCAGAAAGAGTTTCCATATAACACGGTGCAATTGGCCATAGCGCCTGCCGAACGGTCGGTGTTACACCGGCGTATTGAAGCTCGTTTTAACCAGATGCTCGAACAGGGTTTTATTAATGAAGTCGAAGGACTGATTGCCAGGGGTGATATGCACCTGGATTTACCCTCGATGCGAAGTGTTGGTTACAGGCAGGCCTTGAAATACCTGATGGGTGACTATACATATAATGAAATGAGCGACAAGGCTATCGTCGCGACCCGGCAGTTGGCTAAACGACAGTTGACCTGGTTAAGATCTAATACTGTCGTAAATTGGTACGAATCAGTTGATACGGGGCTTTTTGATAAGATACTGAAAAAGCTTGAAGAATCAAAGGTGATCTGAAAAGCACACGTTTTTTATGTGCTATAATTAATCTCTTGGCTATATTATCATGGTGGTGGATAGCTAAGATGTTGTTTAATTTGAATAATTTACCCTGGACTTTTTGCAGGGTATGTATAATTAATTGTTTTTTACTTGATTATTATAATAAGGAGGCCAATTATGGCTAAGGGGCAATCACTCCAAGAACCATTTCTGAATGCGTTACGTAAGGAAAAGGTGCCTGTTTCTATATTTCTTGTGAATGGAATCAAATTACAAGGTCAAATTGAATCATTTGATCAATTCGTTATTTTGTTGAAGAATTCTGTCAGTCAGATGGTCTATAAACATGCCATTTCTACTGTCGTTCCCGCGCGTAATGTCAAAATTGCTGCCACTGATGAAGCTGATGCCGGCAATGCCTGATTGCATTAGCTCCAACCGACCCGGGGCCAATATTGTTTGATCGTCCCCAGGTTGGTGAACGTGCCATACTAGTTCACATCGATTTCTTTTCAGAAGGTCAAAGAGAGCAGTTGCAAGAGTTTAAAGAGCTTGCAGAGTCTGCAGGTGCGAGCGTGGTTGATGTTGTCACCGGTAGTCGAAATCGGCCCGATAGTCGTTATTTTATTGGCACGGGTAAAGTCGATGAATTGCAAAAACAAGTCGAGTCACAACAGGTTGAATTAATATTGTTTAATCATACCTTGTCCCCATCTCAGGAACGAAATTTGGAAGCGCGACTGCAATGTCGTGTTCTGGACCGCACCGGGTTGATATTGGATATCTTCGCGCAACGGGCTCGTTCCTTTGAGGGTAAATTACAGGTAGAACTCGCACAGTTACGTCATTTGTCGACACGTTTGGTTCGAGGCTGGACTCATCTTGAGCGACAAAAAGGTGGAATAGGATTACGTGGCCCGGGTGAAACACAGCTTGAGACAGACCGTCGGTTAATAAGTGGTCGTATCAAGCAGCTGAAACGCCGTCTCGTAAAATATACCGAACAACGTAATCTGGGTAGTCGCTCAAGACGCAGAGCCATGGTGCCGTCCGTGTCGTTGGTCGGTTATACCAATGCAGGTAAATCCACGTTATTTAATGACCTGACAGATGCCAATGTGTATGTGGCTGACCAATTATTTGCGACGCTAGACCCAACGTTGCGGCGTGTCGATGTTCAGGGTATTGGTCATATTGTTCTGGCCGACACCGTTGGTTTTATTCGACATCTGCCTCATGATCTGGTTGAAGCGTTTCGATCAACACTTGAAGAAACGTGCGAAGCGGATGTTTTGTTACATGTTATCGACGCCAATGACCCGGAGCGTAATGCCTATATTGATCAGGTCAACAAAGTGCTCAAGCAGGTCGGTGCGGATGCGATTCCACAGATTCAGGTTTATAACAAAATAGATCTGAACGAAACGCCAGCAAAGATTGATTTTGATGAAAGCGGCGTACCCATAAGAGTCTGGTTATCGGCGAAGACCGGAGAAGGACTGGAACTCCTGCAACAGGCTCTCAGTGATTTTTTGTTGCAGGAGAAGGTCAATGGATGGATTGTCCTGCAACCTCAACAAGGCAATATTCGCGCAGCCCTGTATGCAATTGGTGCGGTCTGCGAAGAAGAAACGAATACAAATGGTGACAATTTATTGAAAATTCTTCTGGCAAAACAGGACTTTGCCAGAATCCAGAAGAAATTCGCTGTCGAATTAGAAGTAAATCCAGTAGGCTTGCGGGATAAGACAGACGTCCCTACAATGTCAGCCTTGAATTAAACAGTTTATACATTAAAACAAACGGAGCTTAATATGGCCTGGAATGAACCGGGTGGCAATAAAGACAAAGATCCCTGGGGTAATAAAAATAACCAGGATGGGCCACCAGATCTTGATGAAATAGTGAAAAAAATGCAGAACAAATTTAAAAGTGTTCTGGGTGGAAAAGCATCTGGCCGTGGTTCTGATGGTAATGGTGGTTCTGCATTCTTCCTGTCCTTTATAGCGATTATTATTTTGATTGTCTGGGCGGCATCAGGTGTTTATATCGTTGATGAGCAACAAAAGGCCGTTGTTTTACAGTTTGGTAAATTTAAAGATGAAACCCAACCCGGGTTGCACTGGCGTTTCCCCGTGCCGATTGAGCAGGAATACAAAATCAACGTTACCCAGGTGGAAACTTATAGCAATGATTTTCAAATGCTCACGGGTGATGAAAATATTATCTTCATCCAGCTGGAAATTCAGTATCGAGTTGAAGATGCAAAAGATTATCTATTTAAAGTGGCCGATCCGGTCCTGACAATGGAAGAAGTAACCGAGAGTGCATTACGTACAGCGGTAGGTCACCGTACGATGGATACCATTCTTGAAGGTCAGGGTCGTACAGAGTTGGTTGATGCGACGCGAAATGAACTTCAGGAGCTCTTGAATGACTACGGAACCGGTATCAATGTTGTCAGTGTTAACTTGAAGGAGGCGCGTCCGCCACGTGAGATCGATGCTGCGGTAATCGATGTGCAAAAGGCTAAGGAAGACCAGGATAGATTCAAGAAAGAAGGTCAGGCCTATGCGAATGATGTGCTTCCACGAGCAGAAGGTCAGGCGCAAAGTTTGCGAGAGCATGCATCTGCATACAAGCTGGAAAAGATAGCCATAGCCAAGGGTGATACCAGTCGATTCCTGCAAACCTATGCAGAATATAAAAAGGCACCCGAGATTACGCGTAAACGCCTGTATCTGGAAACCATGGAAGAGGTCTTGAGTAATGTTAGCAAGGTAATGGTTAAGATTAAAAAGGGTAATAATATAATGTATATCCCGTTGCAGCAGATCATGGGCGCGGCAACCGGTGCGGCTGCTCAGCAAGCTCCTGCGTCAAGCTCGAATACAACAAACTCCGGTTTGGCACCCACTTTTCCGAACTATGATAATCGTGACAGGGGAGGCAGATAATGAAAACATCTACACTGGTTATATTGGCAGCATTTCTTGGGCTGTTTGGCATAGGTTATCTATCTGCATTTACTGTTACAGAGACACAATGGGCAGCGGTGTTCAGGCTCGGCAAGATCGAGCGATATGACTATAAACCCGGGCTGCATTTTATGACGCCTTTTGTTAACAAAGTGCAAAAATTTGATAAAAGGGTCCTGACGCTGGATGACAGACCACAAAAGATTTTGATGGGCGATAAAAAATATGTCGATCTCGATTATTTTGTGAAATGGCGGATTACCGATGTGAAAAAATTCTATCGAGCCTTTGGTGTGCAACAGCAGGCCGTAGCACGTATGAATGCAATCATTAAAGACGGTCTGCAAAAAGAGCTGGGAACACGTACGTTACGTGAAGCGATATCGGGTGAACGCGCTGAGATCATGAATAATATCAGCGATCGCGCCAATAGCGAAATGGGGCAGTTTGGTATCAAGATACTGGATGTTCGTATCAAACAGATTGAGCTGCCGGGTAAGGCGCAGGAATCGGTCTTTGGTCGTATGCGCACCGAGCGTTTAAGACAAGCCAAGGATTATCGAGCGCAAGGTGCAAAGGTCAAGCAGATCATCGTTGCTCAGGCCGACCGTACTGTGAAAGAGACAATTGCTAAAGGCCAGCAGGAAGCGGAAGAGATCAAGGGCCAGGGTGATGCGATCGCAACCGAGATATATGCTACGGCTTATGGCAAAGATGTGAAGTTCTATGAGTTCTATCGTAGCCTGGTAGCCTATCGAAAGGTATTCAACAGCAAGCAGGATGTGTTTGTGATGGAGCCGGATTCTGAGTTTTTCAGGTATTTTGGTAGTACGCAGGGTTCAAACTAAATCTTGAACCTATAAAGAGAAATACCGGGCATTGCCCGGTATTTTTTTGGCCAAGGATGGCCTTATTTACCGCTTATTTTGAATTCTATGGATTGGCACTATGACCGTTTATATATTTTTCGTATGAATGGCACTTTGGTCGCGAAGGCCACGGAATGCCGAGAGCGGCGTCTCACAGATTATATATCCCTAACTACGCGTCGCATATGAAGGCGACATATATGCCGGGAAGCCCAGGCGGGATAAATAAAGCAAACAGTTTAGCGATCAAAATATCTTAAAAAGGTCATAACAATGAATGAATTACTCGTTGCACTTGCGCTCGTGATGGTTATCGAAGGTATTCTGCCGTTTTTAAGCCCGTCCAGTATGCGTAAGTACATGGCCCAGATGTCTCTAATGGATGATCGTACACTCAGGATTACCGGGCTCGTGAGTATGATCATTGGTTTGGGCTTGTTGTATTTAGTGAAATAAACGTATTTTCTGCATCAGCTGTGTTCGATGCGCTCGCTCTATTCTCATGTAACCCCATAATTCACAACGAAATAATGTCATGTATTTTTACCTGTTAATTCGACTGGTTTCCAGTTAAAAGCAGGGGTAAAATAGACGGGTTTGTGTTCCCTGAAGTGGGTTTAACAATAAGGTTTATGTATGACTGCTCAAGATACAAGTAAGTTGGCCAAATGGATGTTACCTGAAGGCATTGAAGAAACGTTGCCGGTTGAGGCGCGCATGTTGGAACAGTTACGTCGCCGATTGCTGGATCATTTTAATAGCTGTGGTTATGACATGGTCATGACGCCTTTTATTGAATACCTTGATGCGTTACTTGCAGGCTCTGGTAATGAGCTTGATATGCAAACCTTTAAGGTTACTGATTCCAATAGTGGTCGTCAGATGGGTATCCGTGCTGATATGACATTACAGGCGGCTCGAATAGATGCTCACCAGATCAAACAGAATGAGCCAGTCAGGTTATGTTACCTGGGTACGGTATTACGCACCGTTAATGATGGTTTTGCCGGATCGCGTGCACCATTACAAGTGGGAGCTGAGTTATATGGGCATGCGGGTGTGGAAAGTGACCTGGAAATCCTGGAGTTAATGTTGCAAACCCTGAGTCTGACGGGTCTTAAAGATGTGCATATAGATCTGGGTCACGTGGGTATTTTCCGTAGTTTGAGCAGACAAGCAGGGCTGCAAACAACAGACGAGCAGTTATTATTTGATGCCTTGCAGCGCAAAGCCATCCCGGAAATTGCAGGCCTTCTCGAACGCTTGAAGCTGGGTAAGGATATGACAGCATGGTTTACCGCGTTGGCAGATTTAAACGGCGGTACCGAAACATTGCAGCGCGCAAAAGATATTTTTGCTGATGCTGCTGTCGAGGTGGTTGCTGCCCTTGATGACATGATCAGGATTTCAACATTGATTGAAGAAAGGATGCCAGATCTGCCTGTGCATTATGATCTGGCAGAATTACGTGGTTATGCCTATCAAACTGGCCTGGTATTCGCGGCATTTGTGCCAGGTTATGGGCAAGAGATTGCCCGTGGTGGTCGTTATGATGATATCGGTAGTATATTCGGTCGCGCGCGACCTGCAACCGGATTCAGTGCTGATTTAAAAACGCTGATACATTTATCATCGCCACAAACGAGAAAGCCTGTAGCGGCAATTTACGCACCTGATGATCAGGAGCTGGCATTGCGTGAAAAAATTATATCACTCAGGCAATCCGGCGAACGCGTGATTGTCGCGTTGCCGGGACAGACAGGCGGTGCAGTTGAAATGGGTTGTGATCGAATATTACAAAAACAAGATGGTCACTGGCAGGTCGTGTCGGTTTAAGATTCATTTATTACATTAACTAGATAATCAATATAGGTAGAGTCATGGGTAAGAACGTCGTTGTTATCGGAACCCACTGGGGCGATGAAGGTAAAGGTAAAGTAGTTGATCTGTTAACTGATCGAGCTTCGGTAGTTGTTCGTTTCCAGGGTGGGCATAATGCTGGCCACACACTGGTTATTGAGGGTGAAAAGACAGTATTGCATCTGATTCCTTCCGGTATCCTGCGCGATAATGTGCAATGCATGATTGGTAATGGTGTGGTGTTGTCACCTGAAGCCTTGTTTAAAGAGCTGGATGAACTCGAAGCCACAGGCGTACCGGCTTCTTCACGACTTAAAATTAGTGAGGCATGCCCTTTGATTCTGCCATACCATATTGCGCTGGATCAGGCGCGTGAAATCGCACGCGGCAAAAAGGCCATAGGCACGACCGGTCGCGGCATTGGCCCTGCTTATGAAGACAAGGTTTCTCGTCGAGGTATCCGTCTGGGTGACTTGTATGATGTTGAGCATTTCAAGGTCAAGTTGAAAGAAGTTATGGATTACCACAATTTTGCTCTCGAACATTATTTCAAGCAATCTACGGTAGACTATCAGGAAGTACTGGAAGGTATACTGGCCATGAGAGATCGTCTGTTGTCCCTCGTCGGTGATATCCCCGAGCTGCTGTACCAGTCACGTCAACGTGGTGAAAGCATCATGTATGAAGGCGCGCAAGGTACCTTGTTAGATATCGACCAGGGAACCTACCCCTACGTAACATCATCTAATACTACATCCGGCGGTGCAGCTTGTGGAAGTGGTAGTGGCCCAATGGATATCGATTATGTTCTGGGTATTACCAAGGCCTATACAACTCGCGTCGGTAGTGGTCCATTTCCGACAGAGCTTTATGATGGTGAAGACCTTGACGATGCTGATGGTAAGTACATGGCAACCAAAGGCCATGAATTTGGTGCAACCACTGGTCGTGCCAGACGTTGTGGCTGGTTCGATGCAGTAACCTTGCGTCGTGCTATCCGGGTTAATAGTATCAGTGGTTTGTGTATTACAAAACTCGACGTACTTGATGGTATGAAAACATTGAAGTTATGCACAGGTTATAAATACAATGGCGATATCCGTGAAGTTCCGCCTATTGGCGCAGATGCTTTTGAGGCTTGCGAACCGATTTATGAAGAGTTGCCCGGCTGGAGTGAATCAACTGTTGGGGCAAAAAAATATGACGACCTGCCAGATAACGCAAAGGCCTATCTTAAGCGTATAGAAGATGTTATTGGTGCGCCAATCGATATTGTTTCAACTGGCCCAGACCGTGAAGAGACGATTATTCTGAATCATCCGTTTGGTGGGTAATCCAGAAATTGTCTGAATTTCTATAGTCAGGCTGCCATCTGTAGATAGTGATATGAGAATATGAGTAATATTAATGCTCCTGTCATCATCGGTGGTAGTAGTGGGTCTGGCACTCGAGTATTCGCTGATATTTGTATCTCGGCCGGATACTTTATGGGTGACCTTTTAAATGAAAGTAATGATGCAATATCATTTTATGACTTTTATGAAAAATGGGGCGACACATTTTTTTCAAGTGAAAAAAGCCCGCTGGGTCCTGAAAAAACCAACGTTATGGTTGAGGATCTGAAGTCCCGTATTATTCAGCATTGTTCAACTGCTCAAGGTGATAAGACAAGGTGGGGTTGGAAAAACCCCAGAAGCATGCTTGTATTGCCATTTATACATGCAGTTTTACCAGATATGAAGTTTCTTCATGTTGTCCGTGATGGCAGGGATATGGCCTTTTCGGGTAATCAGATGCAGATTATTAAACATGGACCAGCATTTTTTGAAACTAAAGACCTTGAGCTGACGCCTGAAAAATCATTAATTTTCTGGGATAAAACCAACATGTTTGCCGCGCACTATGCTGAGGAACACATGCAAGATAATTATTTGCGAGTTCGGTTCGAGGATCTTTGCGATTTCTTACCCGCTGTTACAACGCAGCTATCTGAGTTTCTGTCTGTTGAGCACGATGACCTGTTAACTATTTTGAAAAATTCGGTGAAACGGCCAGCATCAATCGGACGCTGGAAAAAACAGGCAGAAAAAACGATGAAATTAATGTTGAATACTGACTGTAGCGGATTGAAATATTTTGGTTACTTTGATTAGTCAGAGTTGCCGTATTTAAAATAAAGAATCTATGTTTGCGTAGCAGGGATTTAGTTATACATTAGTGCCTAATGAAGCGATTTTGTGTATTAACGACTGGACGAACTGGCTCCACCTCGCTATTGGATGCGTTGTCCTGTTATGAAGATATTGCCGTGCCTGACAAGCAAATCAACTGTCCTGATAATGAATTATTTCACCCTGAACGTGTTCGGCAACATGCTGTCGAGTATAGTAAGTTGACTGGTATGGAATCCCGTAACGAACAGCTGTTGCTGGACGCTTTTTTCCATAGCAACAAGCAGGCAGCTTTTGCTGGTTTCAAAACGATGCCGAACAGACACCAGGATACACAAGCTTTTTTCCGCGATAATAATATACAGGTTATAACCTTGTTGCGAGATGATATCGCTTCAACGGTAGCCAGCTTTATAGTCGCCGCAGATTTTAATACCTGGCGTCGAAATGGTGGTGAGCAGAAATTTAACGCTACATTTATTCCTGAACATGAACAACGGGTTATTTCACATCTAACTTATATTTTAAGTTCAATGGAATTATTTAAAACCTATAGCAATGTTATTCATCTTACCTATGAAGAATTGTGCAAAGACGATTTTTGCAGTCGTGAACTGGATGATTTTTTTCAACATCAGATTAAGTTGCAGCAACCAAAGCAACCTATTAGTGGCGAGAGTTATATTAATAATTGGGATGAGTTTACCCGGTTTGTAGAAGATCAGAGTATCTGGATAAAGGATCAATTTAAGGGTGTATATAGTTAATAGGTATTAATGGCAATATATTTGGTATAAAAAAGCCCGATTTAATTACCGGGCTTTTTTGTTGCTCAAGCAAGGGCAAGAGCGATTATTTTTAACAACAGATAAAGTTATTAGATACCGATCCTGTCTTTAATAGCATTGATAACTGAATCACTGGATGTCGCTGCAACAGTTAACAACATACCCTCTTTTTCATAAAATCCAGCTAATGGCGCAGTCTGATCATTGTAGACGTCAAGGCGGTTGCTGATAGCCGCTTCTGTTTCGTCATCACGTTGAACAACGGCACCACCACATTTGTCACATTTGCCTTCTTCTTTAGGTGGCTTAGACTTAACGTTATAGATTTCACCACAATCTTCACAGGTGCGTCGTGTAGTGAGGCGGTCAAGAATGACATCACGTGGTACATCAATATTTACGACAGCATCAAGTTTTTCACCCATGTCAGCCAGTAACACTTTCAATGCTTCAGCTTGTGGAATAGTGCGAGGAAAACCATCCAGCAGATAACCATTTTTACAATCATCTTCTTTCAGACGTTCACCCATAATGCCCATGATTAAATCATCAGAAACCAGTTCGCCTGCGTTCATAGCAGCTTTAGCTTGTTTACCCAGTTCAGTACCAGCAGCAACTGCGGCACGTAGAATATCGCCAGTAGAAATTTGTACTGAGCCATCTATTTGAGTTAATAGTTTTGCTACTGTGCCTTTGCCAGCACCGGGTGCTCCAAGTAGTATCAGTTTCATTGGTTTTCTCTCTTTAACGTTAGATTTAGGAATTCGAAAAATTTCTGGACACTCAATGTATATAATCCGAAGCTTATAGGCAAACAAGAAATATGTATCTAGCAATAAAAAACTGCCTTAATATGGTTAACTTTATGTGATTCAACCACTTGGAATCATAATTGGTGTACTATTATATTATGAAACATGAGCAAATAGCTGGCGTGCGCGTCGATAAATGGCTTTGGGCAGCACGTTTTTTTAAAACGCGGGCATTGGCAGGCGATGCAGTCAGTGGTGGTAAGGTGCATTTGAATGGTCACAGAGCAAAACCCGCAAAGCTTGTTCAGGTTGGTGATAAACTTGAAATAACCCGTGGGTATGACGTGTTTGTCATAATTATTGAGGGGTTGAACAGTCAGCGCAGACCAGCCAAAGAGGCACAGCTGCTGTATACAGAAACGGAACAAAGTATTCTGAAACGGGAAGAAAATGCCATGCAACGAAAACTGATTGCAAACATGCATCCAGCCGTCGAACGTCGTCCCAGTAAACGTGACAGGCGTAAGATTATCCGTTTTGTGCGCAAGCAATGAGTTGATGAGATGAGTCGACCCATTACACCCGCTATTAGCGTTGATACGATTATTGAACTGACTGATCAGCAGGGTTTTCCTATTGTTTTGATCGAACGGAAGTATCCTCCACCCGGCTGGGCACTACCAGGTGGGTTTGTTGATATAGGAGAAACACTTGAAGATGCCGCCATTCGTGAGGCAAAAGAAGAAACGGGCCTGGATGTGACGTTAAAAGTGTTACTGGGTATGTACTCAGACCCCAGCAGAGATCCTCGAGGTCATACGATCAGTGCGGTGTATATTGCGACGGCTCAAGGTATTCCTGTTGCGATGGATGATGCCCGGAATGCAGATATTTTTACGTTAGGGAATTTGCCGATCCTGGCTTTTGATCATGATCAAATTATGCAAGATTATGCGCACTATCTAGAAACAGGGAATGTGAAAAAAATCTAGTCAGCAGTGATTTATTGTTGTGCAGATAGATCAGATGTTTCATTTAGAGTAGTTAATTTTTTTACCAGAGCCCGTAACGTATCAGGCTGTGTATGCATTTTGGACAATATCGCATCTACATTATGGATAGTGTCTGATATCTCATGCGCCGAATGGATTATGACGGGTACTGGGTGCTTATTGCTTTTGAGTTCATCGACCAGATCGAGCCCGGAGCCATCAGGTAACACAAGATCAAGCAATGCAAGATCATAGTTATTATCAGCCAGTTTTTCTCTGGCTTGTGCCAGGTTGTCAACGTGGGTGATGTGAACAACATTCGATAGAATTTTTGAGACAATCAGGGAGATATCTTGATTGTCTTCAATATGCAGTAAACGTGGCAGGTTATTTTTATTCATATTTATATTGTAAATAATAAACATAATTATGCTCTAGGCGAGCAGTTATATTATTCCATTGTTGTCCTAGGCTATATGGCGGCAATTGACAGAAAGTCTTGAATAATTTCTTTATTCCATATATTTACCAAGGGTTTTTAAGTGAATTTAACACTATTCCCAACCTTTTTGATATGATATCGCACTTTCTGGCGCCAACTATTACTTAACTCTGGAGGTTACATGCGCCCAGCACAATTATTTTCAATAATGGAAAAAGAATTTCTGAGTACTCGTAGTGGCCATCATACGCCGGTTATGTTGTGGGGGCCTCCTGGCGTCGGGAAATCACAGTTAATAGCCCAGGTTGCTGAAAAACATAAAGTTTCTATCGTGGATATACGCCTGTCTCAAATGGAACCAAGTGATTTACGTGGCATTCCATTCAGGATCGGTGACAAGGTTGAGTGGGCAATCCCATCTATGTTGCCTGATGTCGAGCGCCATGGAGAAGAAGGCATATTGTTTCTTGATGAAATAACATCTGCACCTCCGAGCGTATCGGCTGCTGCATACCAGTTGATTCTGGACAGAAAGCTGGGAGCCTATGAAGTGCCTGCAGGGTGGGCAATTTTTGCTGCTGGTAATCGCCAGGGAGATCGAGGCGTGACATACAGCATGCCTGCGCCATTGGCGAATCGTTTTTCTCATTTTGAAGTCGATGTGAATCTCGATGACTGGGTAGCATGGGCATACCAACATGATATAGACGAACGTTTGATTGCTTTTTTACGCTTTCGACCCGAATTATTATTTGATTTTGACCCGGCTCATAATCCGGTGGCATTCCCTTCGCCCAGATCCTGGGAATTTGCACATCGCGCCTTACATAAATTTGGTGATAACCCGAAAGCGCTTACCGGAACACTTCAAGCCTGTGTTGGTCCAGCTGCAGGTATTGAGCTTTCCGCCTTTGTTGAAAACCTTGATAAGTTGCCGGATATCGATGCCATTGTAAAAGGCGAACAAGTTGAGGTGCCCAAAGAAGTAGACCTGCAATATGCTGTTGCTTCGGCACTGGTTGGACGTGCGATTAAGGCCAAGGGCGAAGGAAATGCCACTGAGGTGATGGGGCATATTCTTGATTATGCCGGACGTTTCAGACAGCGTGAAATGGGCGTGATGCTGGTATCAGACATGCACCGTGCGATCGGTCAGGAGTTATTTGCAGTCCCACAGTTTTCAAACTGGGCGAAAGCGGTCGCCGATGTGATGTTGTTTAATTAATGAGTGATGCGGTAGACACGAAACTGAGTGCTGCGCGTACTCGTCTGATACTGGACAAGCCCTTTCTTGGGGCGTTGGTACTGCGACTGCCAATGCTTGAGGCGAAACCTGACTGGTGTAAAACAACTGCAACGGATGCGAAAACGTTTTATTTTAATCATGATTACATCAATGACCTCAGTCTGGAGCAAACCCAGTTTGTGTTAGCACATGAGGCCTTGCACTGTGCGTTGTCACATTTTTCACGACGCCAGCATCGGGTTAAACACCGATGGGATCTAGCCTGTGATTTTGCCATCAATCCAATATTGATTAAGGACGGATTACACCCCACACCGGATGCACTATATCTTGATATGTTTAGTGATATGACCGCTGAAGAGATCTACCCGTTACTTGATGATCTGGAAAACAAGCAAACAGAAGATCAGCATCTTTATGATGATAGCGAAGATCAGCAAGATAACCATGAACCGCAGAACGGGACAGGGCAATCTCAGCAAACATCAGAGGGGGAAGGCCAGGGGCAAGAAGCCGAACTGGATAAAGATAAAGGAGGGGGCGCTTCACAACCACCACCCCTAACAGGTGAAGAAAGGGAGCAGTTATCCATTCAGTGGCGTCAGCGTATGGCGGGTGCAGCACAGCAGGCCCTGCAAGCCGGAAAAATGAGTGGCGCCATGGCGCGTCTGGTTGATCATTTATTGCAGCCGCAATTACCCTGGCGGATGTTGCTGGCACGTTATATGACAGCTGTCGCACGTGATGATTATAACTATTCACGTCCGTCTCGTCGTGAAGGATCTGCGATCTTGCCCAGCATGCGTAGCTCGCAAGTCAATATCACGATAGCGATTGATACCAGTGGTTCGATTTCGGTTGCAGAAGTTGAGGAATTTATGGCGGAAGTGGATGCCATTAAAGGTCAGGTCAGGGCGCGTATAACCCTGATTGCTTGTGATCAGGCGCTGGATAAGGATGGTCCATGGGAGTTTGAGGCCTGGGATGCCTTTGAGATGCCAAAAAAATTCAGCGGTGGTGGTGGGACCAATTTCAATCCGGTATTCGACTGGCTTGAGCAGGAGCAAAGACCCTCTGATTTACTGGTCTATTTTACTGATGCTGAAGGAGCTTTTCCGAAAATTGAGCCCTCCTTTCCGACTATCTGGTTAGTCAAAGGCAAGGCCAAGGTGCCGTGGGGACAACGTATACAGTTAAATTAAAAAAAATACTGTTCATAGCGATATTTAACAGCTGATTATGTTGAGCTATACAGTATTAGTTGGCATACTGGCTGTGCTAGGAATGTAAAATGTGGCTCACCGGATGTACTTTGGCATAAGACCAGAGAGTGAAGTCGATCACAAATAACAATAATTCCTGAAAGCCCATACAAGTTTTGCGCTAATGTTTAGTCTCCGGACTTAAAATAAAAAACATAAAACCATTGCGATTATGCAATTGATGCAGAAGTAATAATTCATGGGAATAGGGGTTGGTATTGGATAATCCACAAATATCCAGTCATGCGGGTCTCCGCAAGGCTTTATATGTATTAGATGTATTAAAAAGCATGCCTGCAGGTGATGTCCTCTATCAGCAAGTTGAGCATATTCTGGTGGATTTTCAAAATAACCAGGATCAAATGGAACGCACCTACCATGCGATAACACATGCTTTGCTTGACGCGTATTTACAACATCTAAATCACGATAGCCCGCTGGCTATACAAGTGAGATTGCTACAGCGACGATTACAACCACCGGTCTGGCCATCCGAACTGGAAATGATGCGAGCGCAGATAGACATGTATGCCGATCATATCCTGGCCATGAAAAGTATTGATGAGAAGAAATTATGCGATAGCTTGGCCGTTATGCTGGCCCTGGAAACAACACCCGATAAGGTGAACAATACTTCGATTCAGAAATCATCCCCTCAGCCTGAGCTGGAAGCAACAACCGATAAGGTGAACAATACGTCGATCCAGAAATCAAACCCTCAACCTGAGCTGGAAGCAATCGGTCAACTGGATACGAGACTGAACGAGGATATTCAAACTAATTTGACGCAAAACCAGGAATTCTCAGTGGTGCTGGAATTGCTCGCCACCGAACTGGCTGATATGGAGTCAAAAGAAGGTATGGATGCTATTCGAGAAAGAATGTTGAATTTGGTTAGTAAGCTACAAGGCAGTCATGGCTCAATGGTCGACAATCTACAAGAGGCAATTGAATTATTGAGCCATATCGAAAGTGATAAAACCAAACTGGATGACGAGTTACAACGTGCACGCCTGCTTAGTTTAACTGACGAGCTAACCGAGTTGCCAAATCGCAGGGCATTTCTTGATCGACTGGAAGACGAAGTAGGTCGGGTCAAGCGACACCACGTACCATTGTCATTGGTACTAATAGATCTGGATCATTTCAAGAATATCAATGATAAACATGGTCATTCCATGGGTGATGAAGTCTTGCGTTGTTATGCCGAGAACGTGTTTAGTTTATTCCGACAATATGACCTGGTGGCCCGTTATGGCGGGGAGGAATTTGCCGTGTTATTACCCAATACGGATCAGGATGGTGCGATGCGTGCTCTCAATAAGGCAAAAGAACGGGTAAATGAGTTGTTTTGTGATTGTAAGGAAGAGCATATCAGGATGCCATCTTTCTCTGCGGGTATAGCGGTTTATCATGAAGGTGAAGTTAGTGATAGCTTTATAGACCGAGCAGACCAGGCATTATATCGAGCTAAATCGTTAGGGCGGAACCGGGTAGAAACAGCGTTTAATTAACAAAATTAAATAAAACTTATTGATATTAAAGCAAAAAATATATTTTAATATATGCTAATATTCTGTATAATGGTGTTCTTTATTTATCCTTTTTAGGGAGCATATTGTGGCTACAATAGAACTGACTAGTGAAAATTTCGACCAGGTTGTTGGCGATAATGACTTCGTAATTATTGATTTCTGGGCACCGTGGTGCGGACCGTGTAAAAGTTTTGCACCTATCTATGAGCAAGTTTCTGAGAAATTCGACAACATTGTATTTGCAAAAGTGAATACTGAAGATCAAACTGATCTGGCTGCGCACTTCCAGATTCGCTCTATTCCTACTCTGATGATTTTCCGAGAGCAAGTCGTTATCTTCTCTCAACCCGGTATGTTACCTGAAGAATCATTCGGTGAACTGATTCGAAAAGCGGGTGAGTTGAATATGGATGATGTTCGCAAGCAGATTGAAACAGAAGCAAATAAACCAGCGGCAGAAAATGCGTAAATAATCAGAAGCTGTAGGAGCGGTAAAATTATCCGCTTCTACAGCCATTATGTTTGATTAAATCACATCAGTAAACGGTTGAACCTCAACCAGATCACCTGAAGTAACCCCCGCGTTTTCCGCCGGTAATATAATAAAACAGTTAGCATGGCTCATGGACGTGAGAATATGAGAACCCTGTACGCCCGTGCTGTTAACGACCATGTCACCATTTTTATTATATGACAAAATGCCTCGTTGATATTCCAGGCGACCGGGTTGTTTGCGCAGGGCAGTGATGCATGGAACTTTTAACATTAATCTAAATGTTTCCCGCAACCCCATCATTTTTTGTAACGCCGGTTGTACAAATTGGTAAAAGGTTGCCATAGCCGATACCGGGTTCCCAGGTACACCAAAGAATGCAGCCTTGTTTATTGACCCTATCGCCAGTGGTTTACCTGGTTTCATGGCAACTCGCCAGAAACTGACTTGACCGAGTTCCTCCAGCGTGTCCTTGACGTAATCTGCTTCACCAACAGAAACACCTCCTGAGGTAATGACGGCGTCAGCGATATTAGAGGCAGTTAGAAAAGCTTCTTTTACGGCAGCTGGATCATCAGCAATAACTCCCATATCGATTAGTTCGATATTCTGACGTGTTAGCATGCCGTATAAGGTATAACGATTGCTATCGTAAATTTGTCCTTCTTCAAGTGTTTCTCCAACACTGCGTAATTCATCTCCGGTAGAAAAGAATGCAACACGGCATCGTCGTTTAACCTGGATTTCGGGAATGCCCAGGGAGGCTAGCAGGCCGAGTTCCGCGGGCGTGATTAACTTGCCCGTGCGTAAAACAGTATCCCCGACTTTCATGTCTTCGCCTATGTAACGAACATGATCGCCTTTTGTATGGCCCGCAGAAATAACAACCGTGTCATCAATGGCCTGAGCATGTTCCTGCATGATAATCGTGTCAGCACCTTCAGGGATGACTGCGCCAGTCATGATGCGAATGGCCTCGCCTTTTTTCAGTTTACCTTCAAAAGGTTTACCTGCAAAAGATTTACCTGCAAGTTTAAGCCGCGTTTCACCCTCGGTTGGCAAGTCGGCACTGTTTATGGCATAACCATCCATGGCAGAGTTATCGTAAGGTGGTACATTAATGGTCGACTGAACATCTGTGTCGAGTACACGATTCAAAGATTGTCGGATGGCAAGTTTCTCTTGTCCATCAATGATCGTTACATTATCTAATATCTTTTCTTTTGCTTCGCTTACGCTGAGCAATTTCGATGCCATCTGGTCGCAATTTTGTTTCATTTGAAGAGTCTCAATCAGTTAATAGCTATGTTATAAAAAATGTTGGCGTATATAATCGATGATTTGATCAGGATTATTAAGATCCAGTTTTGGGATCGAATGTGATGTTTCTGTATCATTGGTTGCAATAGCAATAATGTTTTTATCATCCGGGTAGAGAAGCGGTTTATCAAGCTCTTTACGATATACCTCAATTTTTGTAAAACTGGTTTGTTTAAAACCTTCCACCAGGACCAGGTCAAGTTTATCAATGTCCAGTTGTTTAATAATATTGCCCAACTCAGGTTCCTGTTGTTCTTTGTGTTCCTTAATTAAAACAGAACGGTATGGCGATGTCAGTAATGTTTGTGCGGCACCTGCCTTGCGTAGTTCATAGCTATCCTTGCCGGGCATATCAATGTCGATATCATGGTGTGATTGTTTTATAAGGCCGATATTAATTGTCTGGCTTAATTCATTAATAATCTGTTTCAGCAAGGTGGTTTTACCCGTGCCACTATAGGCTGCAAAACCGATAATGGGTATAGGGGGATGTTGAAGAATGTTATCCATGGTCTGGGTTTTCAAATGCGTTCAAATCCTCGATATTGTTAATATTACACAAAACAGGATGATTGCTTAAATCCAGCATAGTGTTGTTTTGTTGTTCCAGCCATTCGAGTACTTTGTGATTATCATTGATTAGAAATTGTTGTAGATTCTTTTGTACACGTTTGTGCATGATAGATAATAATGGTTGGGTTCTATTATTGTTACTAACAGAGCAAATATCTGCTCTTGCCTGGTGTAACTGCTGACATAATCGATTAATGATGTTGGCGGGTAAATCAGGCATATCACAGGGTACCACGGCCAGTAGCCCGTCATTTATATGTTCCAGCGCGGTAAGTATGCCAGCCAGTGGTCCGGCGAAATCACCTGTGCTATCGGGGTACACTGGAAAGCCAAGTTGCCTGTATTCATCCAGATTGCGGTTGGCACTTATTATAAGCTGATTAACCTGGGGTTGAATTTGCTTTATGACGTGTTCGATTAGGCTCAATTGATTTGCTTTGACGAGCCCCTTGTCCTGACCTTCAAAACGGCGCGCTTTGCCTCCAGCGAGGATGACGCAGGTGATAGTTTCTGGGCAATCATTAGTGTTTAGTTTTTTCATGGTTATAGAATGTAGGAATAATCGATAAATGTCGCGTCATTCTTCTAAATTATACAGCGGCTTGGAGTCTGAAAGAGAATATTAGTTTATTCTAATGAGTTTCATTGGTTAAACAAGAGGTATGTGCAGATCTAGCAGTCATACCTGTGTTTGATAGATCTTAGGGCTGGATTTGATATGGCAGTATGTCTGGTTATGTCATCTCGTAATAAAGCACGAAGACTTAAGCTTTATTAATTAATAATATTAATAGATGTTGATATATTCATGCTTATAATATAATATTTACACAGTATTTTCAGATTTCAAACGTTGTTTTAAAAAGGTCCATTTTATGGGTGAAGAGCAATTCGATTGTGCGGCATTGTCATTAAAGGCACTATCTCATCCTTTGCGGTTGAAAATTCTTTGTACATTAGGCAGTGGTACGCTATCGGTTAGAGACCTGGCTGACAGTGTTGGCAGCTCTCAAAGTAATGTATCTCACCATCTGTCTACATTAAGAGATAAAGGCATGTTGGTATCAAATAAAAAGGCCAAAAATGTCTATTATCAGTTACGCGATACCCGCATGATTGGCATGATAGAAATGATGCACACCCTCTTCTGTGGCCAACCACCTAAATACTAGATATCAGTAACCTGTCTTCAGGTAACTATTGTAACAAAATTCCAACCTGGAAATTATTTCATGATGGAAGCTATCACGTGTCACTCACTCAATAATCAGCATCCTATTCTTTTATCCTCTAGCATGTTTTAATATAGTTGTATTGACATAGAATATTAATCAATTTATGTGTCTACCTCTGTTTTAACAATGGAAAACTGGCAATGTTGTTGAAAAAAATAATAAAGCCCTTGTTGGATAGTGGCAGGGATTTATTTCCGATCATTGTAGTCGTTTGTTTTTTTCAATTATTTGTTTTACAGCAACCTTTTCCCAATCTTGTTAATTTACTTGTCGGTGTATTTTTTGTGCTTGTCGGCATGAGTTTTTTTATCCGTGGTCTCGAGATGAGCTTATTTCCGCTTGGCGAAAATATGGCATACGATTTTGCGCGTAAGGGTAGTTTATTTTGGTTGCTTGTGTTCGCATTTCTGCTGGGTTTTGGCACGACCATCGCAGAACCGGCACTAATTTCTGTTGCTGCGGAAGCTGCTATTGTTGCAGCTAACGGCGGCATGATTATTAATACTGAAGAGGCAAGAAACAGTTATGCATACGGCTTACGAATTACTGTAGCTGTATCTGTAGGGTTTGCTATTTTAATCGGTGTTATTCGTATACTAAAAGGTTGGCCAATTCATTATTTGATTGCGGTAGGTTATGTATGTGTCGTTATCATGACATTTATTGCACCCAAGGAAATTATTGGCATTGCATATGATTCCGGTGGCGTAACGACCTCGACTATAACAGTACCGTTGGTGACGGCGTTAGGCGTGGGCCTGGCATCCAGTATTGCGGGACGAAACCCCATGATTGATGGTTTTGGTTTAATCGCTTTTGCATCTTTAACGCCCATGATTTTTGTTATGGGGTACGGGATGTTTATCTCATGACATATATTATTGATATGTTGTTTGTAATATTGGCGACAATTAAAGACGTCGCACCGATTATTTTCATTATATTCGGGTTTCAATATGTCATTATTAAAAAACCCATAGCAAACCTGAAAAAAATTATTATTGGTTTGATCTATGTCATCCTGGGGTTGTCATTTTTTCTGATTGGTCTGGAGAAAGCGCTGTTCCCGTTAGGTAAATTGATGGCACAACAGCTTACTGATCCTGATTTTATTCGTAGCAGTATGCATACAGTCACCGACGTTTTAAGCTGGGACGATTATTTCTGGGTCTATATTTTTGCTGCCGCAATCGGTTTTTCTACTACGATAGCAGAACCTTCGTTAATAGCAGTGGCGATAAAGGCAAATGATGTTTCAGGTGGCGGTATAGGGACCTGGGGTTTAAGGATATCGGTTGCTATCGGTGTGTCTGTTGGCATTACACTGGGGGCATTTAGAATCGTTACAGGAACGCCGTTACATTATTATATGATTGTCGGCTATATTATTGTAATTTTACAGACTTTTTATGCGCCCAAAATGATTATCGGTCTGGCATATGACTCAGGCGGTGTGACCACATCGACAGTGACGGTGCCATTGGTCGCTGCACTGGGTTTGGGTCTGGCGTCAACTATCCCTGGTCGAAGTACCTTGTTAGACGGATTTGGCTTGATTGCATTTGCCAGTTTGTTTCCAATAATGTCAGTTATGTTTTATGCCCAGATCAGTGAATTTTTATCCAGAAGAAAACAACAAACGAGTCGTGAAAGTGACACAGGAGACAAGTGATGCATTTTAAGTTAATAATCTCTTTTATAGAAGATGATAAAACGAGTGCAATTATGGATGCGGCTCGCGAAGGTGGTGCCACAGGGGCAACAGTTATTAATCATGCTCGAGGTGAAGGATTAAAAAAAACCAAAACATTTTTTGGATTGAATCTGGAGTCGCAGCGGGATGTGGTTCTTTTTCTTGTGGAAGAACACTTGAGCCGAAAAATACTGGAGTTAATTAATCGTGTGGGTGAATTCGAAGAACGACCTGGTACAGGCATTGCAATTCAGGTAGATGTTGAAGATGCTGTTGGTGTTGCTCATCAGGTGGAGAAATTAACAGGAGTGGTGGAGGATGAGATATGAGTGATCGTAAGATAGTCCGTGTCCGAGATGTAATGAAGAAAGGCTTTGATTCGGTGGAAGGTATGGCAACTGTTCGCGAAGCGCTTGAGAAAATGAAACACGTAGAAACAAAATGTCTACTCGTCAAAAAACGACATGAGGATGATGAGTTTGGTTTATTGTTGATATCTGAAATCGCAAGACAGGTGATTGGGCGTGACCGTTCACCGGACAGGGTTAATGTCTATGAGATTATGACAAAACCTGTGATTTCAGTCGACCCAGGAATGGATATTCGCTATTGTGCCAGGTTGTTTGCGCAATTTAAACTCTCTCGTTCACCTGTGATTGAAAACGGCGAGGTAGTGGGTGTTGTGAGTTTCACTGATATGGTATTAAAAGGTCTAGTAGACTAACGAATGACAAATGCCATCAAGTAGACTCAATAATATTAATCATGATGATAAAATAATCATAGAACAGTTCTGTGATATGTTATGGATGGAGCGGGGCTTAAGTAAAAATACCTTGTCATCTTATGTTAGTGATCTGTCCGGGTTGTCAGAGTGGTTGCTGCCTGAATCGATACGTTTGGTTGATGCAAGCAGGGAAAAAATTCTGGCCTATTTGGCTTATTGTGTTGGGCAAGGATTCAAGCCCCGAACGACCGCACGCTTATTGTCTTCAGTGCGTCGTTTTTATCAATACCTTGTGCGTGAAAAAATAGTTTGTGATGATCCCAGCTCACAGATTGATGCACCGAAGTTGGGGCGCCCTTTGCCCAAAACACTCACCGAAGACGAGGTTGACAGATTGCTGGCAGCGCCTGATACCAGCACTCTGGAAGGTTATCGCGATCGAGTTATGCTTGAGGTTCTTTATGCTACCGGTTTACGTGTATCAGAGTTGATTGGTCTGAGGGTAGATCAGGTTAATATGCGGCAGGGTGTTATCCGTGTGACCGGTAAAGGAAACAAGGATCGTCTCGTACCCTTGGGTGAGGAATCGATTGAATGGCTAGAGCGTTACTTTCGTGAAACGAGAGCTGATTTATTAAAACAAAATCATAGTGAAGCATTGTTTGTTACACGACGAGGTGCCTCCATGACGCGGCAGGCTTTCTGGTATGCGATTAAGAGGTATGCTGTTATCGCAGATATAAAGTCATCATTATCACCTCATACCCTTCGGCATGCATTTGCATCACATTTACTTAATCATGGTGCGGATTTACGTGTTGTACAGTTACTGCTGGGACATTCGGATTTATCGACAACCCAGATTTACACACATGTTGCTAAAGAGCGCTTAAAAGACCTGCATCGGCAGCATCACCCCAGGGGTTAAGAGGTTTTACATTTGTTCGTTCATGCTGGTTTAGATATCGAGAAAGGTTTAGAATAACAGTCCCTGATTGAGACCTTTGACGTAATTATGATGAAAAAACTGTTGTTTGTAATATGTGCCTCGGCGATTATATTAATATCAGCTTGTAATTCTACTGATACCGCCACTGATACTGCCAATACTGATAAAAAACCTGCAACTAAAGTCACTGATACTACAGACAGAGACAGTAAGACTTCAAAACCGCAGGTGATCAGGGCTGACTTTGCTGCTAATCTCGCCAGTTATTTTCCGGATGTTAAACCCGATAATGTCAGATTAACGCCTATCGATGGTATTTACGAAGTACTGGTTGATGCCCAGCTTTTTTATTTTAGTGATGATGCACGTTATCTCATTGATGGCAAAATGATTGATCTGAAAACTAAAACGAATTTAACAACGCCAAGTTTAAATAATGCCAGACTCAATCTCTCAAAAGTGATTAGTGAAGATAACATGATCGTTTTTTCGCCTGAGAATCCCAAATACACAGTTACGGTTTTTACAGATATAGATTGTGGCTATTGTCGTAAAATGCATAGCCAGATTGAGGAATATAACAAGCTGGGTATAGCAATCAGATATTTGTTTTTCCCACGAGCTGGTTTTAACTCGGGTAGTTACTGGAAGGCTGTTTCCGTTTGGTGTTCAGATGATCAGAAAAAGGCGTTAACCGATTCCAAAAAAGGTAAACAACTTGATAAAAAATCATGCAAGAATCCGGTTGAAGAACACTTGAAATTGGTAAAACGATTGGATATTTCGGGAACGCCTGCGATTCTATTTTCAAAAGGGCAGCTGATAATGAGTTACATTCCACCAGCTGAGCTATTAAAACTTCTGCAACGCATTAACTAGCATTCGCATATGTCTGAAAGTCGTGTAGGAATTATCCTACACTGAATAATATTAAGTCTAATTTAACGCGTAACACATTGTAATGATTGCGAATATTTTTTCAGCCCCTCTATTAATAAGCGAATAATTATATAGCGTGGATTTTGTGAAACTATTGATTATCTCTACAAGAAGTTCACAATGTATCCATAGCAAGGTGGCGAGGGACGTTACTTTAAGGATTGTCAAAAGGACTTGTGAGGATATGGATTTCCTAAGATGGATAAAGGCGGTCGCGAAAGCGACCGCCTTTTTTTTGGCCAAGGATGGCCTTATGTCGCGGGCGCACGGATGCGCAGGAGCGACGTCTCACAGCATTTATCTCCGGTCACACGTGTCATAAACTAAGGGTATTGATGCCGCGAAGCCCACGAAGGGCGAGAGCGACGTCTCACAGTCCATATCGCAATCTAATCGTGCAATAATTGAAGTGTCGTAAACCCCGGAACTACCTTTCCAAATACTGCAATTTATCCGGTTTACCATCCCATTCTGCAGCATCGGCAGGGGGATCTTTTTGTTCTGTAATGACAGGCCAGGATTCTGAAAGCTTTATATTTAACTCAAGAAAATGCATTTGATCTTCAGGTAAATCATCCTCTGCATAAATAGCATTTGCAGGGCATTCAGGTTCACAAAGGGCGCAATCTATACATTCTTCAGGGTCAATGCTTAAGAAGTTAGGTCCTTCATGAAAACAGTCGACCGGGCATACTTCTACACAATCAGTATATTTGCAGCGAATGCAATTTTCCGTCACAACATATGTCATCTAGGCGTTTCCTGTACTTATCAATAGTAATCTTAGGTGCCCTATGTTACTCGTTATGTTGATGATTTGGAATAATAAGCTAGCGTAGTTGATTACTTATTCGCCCTCATAAACGATATATTTGTTTCGGCCACTATCTTTTGCAGTATACAAAGCTTTGTCTGAATATTTCACTAAATCACTGATATTGTCATCCTTGGTTGGCGTGATAGTGCTAATACCAATGCTGACCGTAACGATATCCGAAACCTTGGATGTTTTGTGTTCAATACCAAGCTTCTGTATGCCTTCGGTTAATTTTTTTGCCAGGCCCGTTGCACCTTCGCTCTCAGTATTGGGGGCGATAATGACAAATTCTTCACCGCCATACCTGGCTACCAAATCTGTAGGGTGGGTTGAAACTTCTGAAAGTTTTTTGGCAACTGATAAAAGGCAGTCATCACCTTGTTGATGGCCATAGGTGTCATTATAAGGTTTGAAATAATCAATATCGATAAGTATGAGTGATAGTGGGGTATTGTTCTGTGTGGCACGATCCCATTCTTTTGTTAATGTCTCGTCAAAGATTCGGCGATTAGCAATGCCTGTTAAACCATCGAGTGAAGATAATCGTTTTAATTCTGCATTGGTTTTTTGTAATTGTTTTTGCATTTCGCGAAGTGCAAAAAATGCTGCATTTCGTTCGAGTTGTAGTAAATGGTGTTTTGCATGAGATTTAATGCGGGCAATGAGTTCGATTTTATCAGGTAATTTTACCAGATAGTCATTGGCACCATATTGAAACGCGTCACTTTTAATAGCAGGGTCTTCCTTGCTTGATAAAACAATAATGGGTATGTCTTTGGTGTCTTCATTGCCGCGGTAAAACCGCACAAGTGTCATGCCGTCAATATTAGGCAGTACAAGATCTTGCAGTATGATGGTTGGTTGAATCGTACTGGCCATGCTAATAGCTTTTGATGGATCTTCGCAGTAGTGTAGTTCAATTTCACTTTCATCTGCGAGCATGCGTTTTATGCCCTCATACACCATCGCTTGATCATCAACAAGCAGTACTGTGATCCTGTGTGTGTTAATTAAATCCTCATCAAAGTCGAAATCAAGTGAGTCCATGACTGTTTTTCCTGGTCTGAGTAATCTTATTGTCGTCTAAGTGTTTAAGGATATGCTTGGAAATATCATTAATATCTAAAGTTTCTTTTGCCGCATTGAGTTTAATCGCAGCACGTGGCATTCCAAACACCGAGCAACTTTCCTTATCTTGTGCGATAGTATGCGCACCATTTTGTAATAATTCCAACAGGCCTTTAGCGCCATCATTTCCCATTCCTGTTAAGAGTGCGGCGATAATTTTTCCAGGCCAGTTTTTGGCCACGCTTTCAAAGCAGATATCAATTGATGGTCGATAGATGTACTCAATGGGTTCCATATCAAGAACAAATTTTCCGGCTGGATCAATGCTCAGGTGTTTCTCACCTCCCGCAACGTAGAGATGACCAGGTTCAGGTTTAATGCCCGGTCTGGCAATTTCTACATTAAGTTCAGTTTGTTGATTTAGCCAGTCGCAAAGTCCCTCTATAAAATTTTTGTCGACATGTTGTACGGCAATAAATGTTGCGTTGGTATCTTTTGGCATCGTTGAAAATATTTTAGCTAAAGCACCTGGGCCACCTGTAGAAGACCCAATGCACACCATGGGTAAGGTGTTTTCAGGGGGGGTAATAGTCGTAGTGACAGGTTGACTTTTCTTTAATCGTTCTGTGTTAGTTAATAAACGTTCGACTATTTGTAATTTACCCAGAAACGCATCAACGTCAGAGTTGGGGCTTAGCGGATTGAGGTTAGGGGTAGAGATGGCATCAAGGGCGCCTGCTGACATGGCCCTGAAGACCATGTCAGCATTTTCATTGACGCTGGCAGTCACAATAATTATTGCACATGGGCTGTGTTGCATGATTTGTTCTGTGGAGTCCACACCGTTCATTACGGGCATGATTAAATCCATCAAAATCATATCAGGTGTATCTGCCTGAGCTTTTTCAACTGCAATTTTACCGTCTTCAGCGGACCAGATGACAGAGTGATTGCTGCATTCATTAATAATTTTTGTGAGTAAATGCCTTATAGCGGCCACATCATTGACAATGGCAATTCTCATTCTTGTGCCTCCCCAATCAGATCAACAACAGCATCTAGTAGGCTATCATCATGAAAACTACCTTTTGTTAAATAATAATCCGCGCCGGCCTCAAGTCCACTTTGTCGGTCATCGGGGTTGTCTTTGTAAGATACTATCATTATTGGTATTTTGTTAAGCAGGTTATCTTGTTTGATTAGTCTTACAAGCTCAATTCCATTCATACGAGGCATGTCTATATCGGTAATAACCATGTCGTATTGCTTATTTCTGACGGTGTTCCATCCATCTGCACCATCTACTGCTATATCAACTTCATAACCTCTGGATTCAAGTAATTTTTTCTCTACTTCCCTGACAGTAAGGGAGTCATCAATAACAAGGATTTTTTTAGTCGTACGGGCAGTCTGGACATGGGTTCTGTCATTGATGTTTCCTAATTGCCTGGTATCAATCAGGTCTTTTATCGTGATAAAGATATCATCTATATCCAGGATCAATACAGGTGAGCCATCATCGGCTATCGCAGATGCGCTGATATCTTTTATTTTTCCCAGGCGAGAATCGATAGTGTGTAATGCAAGTTCATGTCGCCCGATAATACTATCGACTACTAGTGCAAAATATTCATTGTTTTTGGTCAGGATTACTATGTTAAGTAAGTCTGAAGCCTGATTGTGATGATGGTTGTAACCTAAAATCTGGCTTGTTTCTATCAGGCTTATATCCTGATCATTAAACCTGATAAATTGTTTATTTTCGAGTGAAAAGATTTCGTCGGGTTCGATTTTTAGTATGGTGTGTATTCGTGCAAGTGGAAAAGCATAATATTCATCGGCTACGTTGGTTAGCAGAGTTTGCAGCACGGATAGTGTAAGTGGTAATTGTAGCTCGACCGACAAACCCTGGTCGATTTTGCTTTTACATCGGATTTGCCCACGTAAGTCAGTGACAACATTATGAACAACATCGAGGCCAACCCCTCTGCCGGAATATTCAGTCACATCCTCTCGTGTTGAAAACCCGGGTAAAAACAGAAAATCGAGAATTTCTGCTTCTGATAACTTGTTCGCCATTTCCTCGTTAACATGTTTTCTGGTGATTATTTTAGTTTTTAGTGCATCCAGATCAACACCCTTGCCGTCATCAACGATGGATATAATCAGGTTGCCGGCATGATGATAGGCGTGAACGGTAATGTTGCCGGTTTCAGACTTGCCTTTGCTTAACCTATCTTCAGGTAGTTCAATGCCATGATCAATTGCATTTCGAATGAGGTGTGTTAGAGGGGCTTCAACCATATCCAGGATATCGCTATCTATCAAGGTGTCCAGCCCATCCAGGTGTAGTTCTATATTTTTACCGAGGTCATGCGATATATCCCGAGACATTCGCTGAAATCCATGTGATCCATCACGAAATGGTCGCATTCTACTGGCGATGATTTCCTGGTTTAGTTTGGTTGACAGAATATAGGATCGACGGTCGAATTCATCCGCCTGGTTTAACTCATGGATTAATCCCTGTCGACATATTTCTGCCTTCTGGCTTGCTTCCAACAGTGTTGCATATTGCGTATCAGGAATTTCAATTTCCTCCAGCTCCTGTTTTAACCTCTCCATTGCCAGTGCCAGTTCTGTTTGGCGTTTTTTGACGAGTTGCAAGGACTCTATATGGGTTTGATTCCATTTTTGTGATACCAATATTTCATTCGATATCCCCATTATTTTATTGAGTCGATCAGACTGGACTCTGATTGCGCTATCTTGCGTGCGGTTGGTAGAGGTGCTGTCTGATTTAGATGCGGTGGTTTGTGTGCTGTCCACACTATTTGATTGTATTTGATCCAATGTATCCAGTACTACTGTTTTGCCATTTGCAATATCTGTTAATGCTTGTACAGCATGTTCAATTGTATCTGCATTTAATGATAACCATGATGCTAAATCGTTTGGTGAAGTAGTTGCAATCAAGCCAAGAATGTCATTGGAATACAGCATAATATCAATGCTATTTTTATCTAGTTTTAATATTCCTTTTTGGCAGCGGACAAAGCAGTCTTCCATGCTGTGAGCGATGTCAACCACCTGATCAAAACCAATCATACGCGCTGCGCCCTTTAGTGAGTGAGAGGCTCGCATTAATGGTTCTAGTAAGTCATCGTTTGTAGAGTCAGATTCGAGTTCAAGCAGTTTTTCATTGATAAGTTTGGTTTGCGTATCCGCTTCAAGCGAAAATAATTCCAACATGGATTCATCGAGTTGGAATCCGGCAGGTTCTGTATTAGTGACAGGGCTGCTTTTGTCAGGTTCTTTTTGTGTGGTTTGTTGGCTTGAATTCGTGATTTCACCAAGGTGCTGGATATTATTGTTGATAACTTGTTCTTTGGTGTTATGCCAGTTATCAAATTTATGGTGTGGAATGGTTGATATTTCTGATAGCGTCATCAGGCTGTTAGTTAATACAGTACTGACATCTTCACTGTATTTAAGCTTATCGTTTTTAATGAGCTGGATTGTCTTTTCAATCGCCTGGGCAAATGCAGGAATAAGTGGAATACTGCAAAGTATGGCGGCGCTATTTATTGCGCTGCATGCTTGTGTCGCGTTGTCGAGTTCTGTTTGCCCAGGAATTTTGTCTGATTGATTGCTGAAAATACTTAGTAAAATGGCACAGTTATTTTTAGACTCGTCTAAAAATAAACTGTACATGTTTTCATCAATATTGATTGTTGCAGTACTCATGACCTCAGTACTCCAAATCGATTATCGAGAAGCTCATCATCAATCATGCCTATGCGCTGGTTATTATGCTCGAAGATACCGCATACAAGATGGTTATCAGTCCCTGCTATAGTGGCAGGTGGGGGTGTTATAGCTTGTTTGCCAATTTTGTATACACCTGAAATCTCATCGAGTTTCAATGCATACTTGCCAGATGCCAGTTTAATGATAATAAGTCTTTTGGTAGTGTCATTCCCGTCAGTGCTCTGTAAACCATTGGAAATCAATTCGGGCAGTGATATGCATAATTCAAGTTCGCCGCGGATATTAACTAAACCTTCAAGGAAATTGTTCTTATTGTGAGGTATTTTATGAGTAGATTTATTTGCATCGATCTCCAGAAAGATGGATGTGCGAAGGGCATACCAGTCTTTTTGTATACGAAAAATGATCAATGATACCTGTTCATCTGTATTTGCATCAGTTTGTTGTTTGTATATCTCAGTGTTTTCATTGCGATAATTCTCCGGGAAATCCTGATTCAATAAAGACAGGCCGCTATTAGTGTAAACAGAACAATTACGGCAATGAATGACATTCTCAAGTTCAGGGCATTTGACTTCGTCTGATCGCCAAACACCGATCTTGTTCCAGCAGTCATCTATATTGTTAGGTAAATTTTGCATATTTTATTTTTTGTTAATACGTTTCAGGCGTTGTTTTAAACGTTCTGCTTCGGTGATATCACCTTTTTGATTAAGTAAAAGTGCTAAATGTGTCAATGATTCAATATGCCTAGGGTCGAGAAATAAGGCTTTTCTGTAATGTGTCTCAGCAATGTCAATATCACCCTGAGCACCATGAATGGTTGCCAACAAGGTGAAATAATCAGAGTCCTGCATTTTAAGGTCGATTTTTTTACATATTTCAAGTGCTTTTTCGAGATCACCACTATTGGCAGATGACAGTGCATCGCTTAAGCTATGTTCGTTTTTCTTTGGTTGTTCAACTTTTACCTGATTGACTTTATTGGCAGGTTTGGGGTTAATTACTTTGGGGGCAGAAAATGCAGGTGATGCCGGTTTGCGCTTATTTGCAGTTTTGCGTTTGACGACAACCGGTCTCTCTTTTTTTAAGAAACCGAATGACCTGCTGATATCACATGGTGTAAAGGAATTATTCGGAATAATGCCTGATTCTGAGTGGCCGATCAGCAATAGGCCATTTTTTCTAAGTGCATTGCTTATTTTATTAAAGGATATTTCCTTTTTTTCGGCGTTGAAATAAATAAAAAGATTTTTACAGAAAATCACATCGTAATGACATGGAGTTGATAATGTATCATTATCAAAGAGATTGCCTTTTATAAAGTTGATAGATTGTTGTAGTGTATGGTCAATTTGATAAATGTGGTTTGTTTTCTTGAAGTATTTTTGTTGTACCTGCTTCGGCATATTATTGCGAAATGAGTTTTCTCTGTAGATGCCGCTTGTCGCCG
>Ga0316206_1000235_pt1 | contig 96905 bp, 93 predicted proteins | sample 6monthpyrite_MG_FD_204942 | JGI IMG/M metagenome (GOLD analysis project Ga0316206, IMG submission 204942) | Microbial mat bacterial communities from mineral coupon in-situ incubated in ocean water Damariscotta River, Maine, United States -... | ecosystem: Environmental > Aquatic > Marine >...
GTCTAATATGAATAGGTTTTCCTGGTTCACCTTCAAGCCACACAACAAACTCGACAATTTCAGAACTTGTGCTTTTCGGATTGACATAGTCTCCCTCTTTTAACCAGATAATAGAGTTTCCAGGAAGTGCTCCCTGTGTAGATAATGCGTAGTCCAGAGACCAAGGAGAACTATTTGTTCCCTCATTAGTTCGCAGGCCAGTTGGTGATACGTAATACTCATTAACACCTGCTTGAATTTGAACATTTTCAGACCACATCGATGCTTTATATGGCTCATTGGCCCAAATGCCCTCTTTGGCAGAAACAAGAGCTGAGTCCGTGATAGAATTTACGATGACTGAAACTTCGGGACCCGATTCAAGAGGCAGGTTGGTGTCAACAGGGGGTAGCAAGGGTAATAAAGGTTCCTGAGGTTCCGTGATAGTAGGTTCAGATGTTGTACTAACAGCTTGTACAGCTGTATTATCATCTTCATCACCACTACCACCACCACAAGCCTGTAGACTTATGATGACTGTAAGGGCGAGAAGGTAAGATGTAAGTGACTTCATTTTATGCTCCTTAAATTCGCATATATAAGTAAAAGTTTATTATATATTTGTAAATAGATTGTAACATCATAAATATAATGTTATCTGTTGAGTTTAAGTAGTTTAAAACTTTTAGCTAAGAATGCAAACTGTGATTTATATTTTTTCATTACAGGAAAGAGCTTCTTTAGAAGATAAAAATGACTTTTTGAAAAAACATAATATTGAGGTTCATCAAAAATAGTTCGCTCTGGTTTAAAACTCTTTTTGAAGCGTAAGACACCTTGGCTTCCTACCGAACCAAAATCATATGCTTCAAGTTTCATCTCTTTTGCAATTTTCATAATATTCCAATGCAGAAAATGTCCGGCAGAATAATCAACTTCTGTTCTCTTTGTACCACCAAGAACATAATAATAGCGTTGACCTGCTATGAGTCCATAATGTGAAGTAAGAAGCTCGCCATTATGAGTAACAATAAATACACGAGCTTGTTTTTTTGAAATCTGGCTCATGACAATCTCCCCATAATCATCCCATGAACGTGTTTTATACCCTTGTGTCTCACCGTTTGTAACAAAAAGATCATAAGCTTCTTTTACATCATCTTTATTGGTGACTTCTTTGAACTCTAAATTAAATTCAGTAGATTTTTTTATACGTCGTCTAGCGTGACGGTCAAAGCTTGCGAGCATAGTCTCTTCCCAGCTTTTTCCTTCATTGGACTGCATTAGATCAATTAAAAATAATTGGTTAGGAATAGGTGTTAGACGAAAAGGAAGGCCATTGTGTAATGGATATCTGTCAATTGGCAATTCGATAGATGGTAGAAGATATGGTTTTTTATAATCAACATGCGACAAGGGTGAAACTTGTAACATAGTATATGAATGTTCGACGGCATAGTCGATTACAAGGTTGATGAGATCTTTAAAGATATATTCATATCCTTCAGCGATTATCGGGCCGGCAGGTACTGATATGATTTTAAATCCAAGCTTTCCAAGTAGAACACAGCCAATCCCACCAATGATCTTATTGTCAATCTTAGCTACAAAAACTTTATAATCTGCACCATAAACCAGATAGCTTTTTAAGTATTCAGAATATTGGGAGTAGTGCCCACGAAGACTGTTTTTGATAAAATCATCCCATTGGTCAAAGTTGTCAAGATGGTTTAGTGACACGTAGTGAATTTCCAATATAATTTATCCCCCCACAGGTTTATATTCATACTCTATTTTGTTTTTATAGTATAAGTAAAGTTTAACATATGTATCATAATATTTTATCTTATTTTTCTTAATCAAAACAAAAACTAAATTTAATATGTTTTAACTTCTATTGATTATACAACTTATACTAGCCAGTTTCTTTTTATGCTTCTTGATAAAAGGAAATAGTTTGTAAAATAAGTTATATTTACTCTTTGACAAGATGTAATAGTAGGATTTGTCAAATATATATTGTTGAGGATTAAATCCTATTTTGAACTTAAAAACACCAGGGGTTCCTGTTGATGTGAAGTCATAAGTCTTCAGACCTAGTGATTTTGCCTTTTTCATGGCATTCCATTGCATAAAGTGACCGACTAAATAATCTTTTTCTAAACGTCGTACACCCCCCATTACATAGTTATAACTTTCTCCTGCAATCACGCCATAATGTACTCCCATTAATAGGTCATCTTTAAAAACAGTTAATAAAATCGCTTGCTTCTTTTGTACTTGCTCTTTTAATGTGGGACCAAACTCTTCCCATGAACGTGTCGAATAGCCTTGTTCAACACCATTTAAGATCATTAAGTTATAAGCATCTTTAATATCAGAATCATTTGTTGCTTCTCGTATATGAAGTAAGTCTTCTCGTTCTACTTTCCTTATACTTTTTCGAGTTTTTGCTTTAAATGACATTAGCATAGACTCTTCCCACGTCTCTTCGCTCTCTTCTATATCAAGGTCTACCATTAAAAACTGATTTGCAACACTTCCAACTGTAAAAGGAAATCCCTCTAGAGTGGAGGAAGGTTCAGGTAAAGAGATGCTCTCATATAAATAGGGTCGCTTATCTTGTCCTGTAAAGGGTACTTGAAGTTGAAACATAAAGGCTTTGATCTGTTTTGAAAAGTTAAGGCCTTCATATAGCAAATCTTGAAAAATATCTTCGTGTCCCGTAGCTATGACCGGACCTATTGGTAGACTAGTAAGTTTAAAAGGCCCTTTTCCAAAGATAATAAGACCTATCCCTCCAATGATCTTTTCCTCTTTTTTTGCTACGATTATTTTGTATTTTGCTCCATATGCAGTAAAGCTTTTTAAATAAGTAGAGAGTTGACCATAATGCCCCTTAGGACAGTTTTGAATAAAGTTATCCCATTCATTATAATCTTCTTGATGTTCTAGATGATAATATATCATTTGTTTTCCATTGTATATTTTATATGATTTAACATAGTGTGTGCTAGTTTTTTTCTATCATAAGCTTTTGCAAGTTTTTGGCACCCATCTTGTAGTTTGTGATATATTTCATCGGAACTAGAAAGTTCATTTAATTTATCAAGAAAGTCTTTTTTGTCTTCTGGCTTGAAACATAAACCAGCCTGATACTCCTCAATGATTTCTTGTGCTTGACCTTGTACACCAAGAAGTGTAGGTTTGAGCATAGCTGAGGCCTCAAATATTTTTGATGGAATAACCGTTTTAAATGTATCTGACCTTTTTAAGGGTGCAAGTGATACATCAATAATCGAAAGATACTTTGGAACATCATCTTTAGAGACAGGGTCTAAAAAACTAATGTTTTCTAGGCGAAGTTCATCTGCTATTTTTATAATTGTTTCTTTCATAGCACCATCACCAACAAATAGAAAATGGATGTTTTTATTATTGATATCTTTTATACTAGATACTATAAAGTCTAGACTGTGGGCCATACCATGCGTGCCGATATAGCCAATAATAAACTTGTCTTGCAAGTTCAGCTTTTCAAGTAAGGTTTTGTCTTTTTCTCTGGGTGCAAATAATTCGATGTTTGATCCATTGGTGACGACATTAATTTTATCAGCATCGATCCCACGTGAAATAAGATTTGTTTTAAAAGCATCTGTTACTGGAATGACCTTGTTAGCATCTTTATAAAGCCATAGCTCTATCTTTTCAAGCATATTGATTGCTTTTCCTTGTTTCATGGCACCTACTGTTTTAATGGACTCAGGCCAAAGGTCCCTTAATTCAAATATCCATGGTTTGCGTCTTGTTTTGGAGAGTAGGGATGCTGTCCATGTTGTAAAAAATTGAGGTGAAGTTGCAACAATGATGTCATGCTTTTGAAATAGACCAACCCAAAAAGCCATAAATGCAAAGCTGACATAATCCAATACGCGTTTTACAAAGCCTTGATTCGCCGTGATATAACTCCAAACGCGGATGATTTTTATACCATCTTTATATTCTGTGCTAAAAAGTTTGTTCTTATACCCTTTATAGACTTTGCCGTGAGGAAAGTTTGGTGCACAAGTAATAATTGTTATCTCAGTACCTTCTTTTATCCACTCCAAGCAATGCTCATAGGTTCGTGTTGCCGGTGCATTGACTTCAGGTGGAAAATTGTCTGTAATAAACAAGATCTTCATTATTCACCTATCACGTATGTTTGAGTATTGTATTGCTCAAGAGATTCAATCCACTGATCAAAACTTTTTCTAAAAAGAGTATTATGATTAATGAGTTCAAAGCCAAGCTTTTTTAAAATTTTGATAAGAGGTTTTTCAAAGAAAAAGTATTTCAGATTACTACTAAATTGTTTTGGATGGTTTTCTCTTGCCAAGCGATTTGTAAAGATGGAAAAGCTGTGAAAATTCACATTAATATACTCACTTTTTTTAAAGATTTCGCTGATACTTGTATAGGTGAAAAAATCAGGAGACAAATTAATAATTTCTTCTTTTCCCTTAATTGACTTTATAAGTAAAGAAGTTACAGGATATTCTACAACTTCTTGAGGTGTTTGATACGGTTTTTCAGTACTTAGTTGATGTTGTACCATGTCATAATGAACATTTTCTTTTTTCATTATAGAACTGTATTTATATCCAGCTTGTTTAAGTGCCTCGTAATATTGTTCATTAGCGCTATAGCTTCCAGGTCTAAAGGCATCAACCTCTTTTACTCCGCATTCTAAAAATATATCTTTTGCCCAAGTCAGTGCTTCTACTTGTTGCTCTAAGGTATAGTCTGAAAAGAGATCGCTTTTTGTTTCAAAAGAAAGAGGTAGATTTTTCATATGAATATGAGGTTGAAGTTTTATGTTTTGATACGAACTAAGTACACGAATAAGCATTTTTGCATTTTCTATATATTCGTCTGTATTAACAACATCTGTTTTAGGAGCTAAAGAGATAAAAAAAGTCGCCTTGAGTGCTTTTTTTTCTAACTCCTTAGCGATATAAAGTGAACCTAACATGAGATTGGTATAGATATTTGGATTGAAACTCAGTCTGGATACGATTGTTTCCATGTCAAATGTTAGGTAGATTTTTTTCATATCGTTTTTTGTTCTTTGTTAGTGACTCCACAAAAGTCAAAGATATTTAAATCGCTAAGGTCTAAACGTTTATATTGCTTATGGGCTACTAAGACGACAATAATATCAGCCTCTTCAATGGCTTGAAAGACATCAACAAGTTTAAAGCTTTTATTAGTGATTCCTAGCTTTTTATGATCCATGGCCATAGGGATATTAGGTTCTACGGCCATTACATTATCCATACTGGCACAAAGTTGTTGGGTAATATATAGAGCAGGCGATTCACGTAAATCATCAATATCAGGCTTGAATGCAAGTCCTAAACAGGCTACCTTGGCCGGTTTTGATGTTTTCTTTTCTATTTCTAAGGCGGCATTTTTTATTTTTTCTATAACCCATTCACTTTTAAAGTCATTTCGTAAACGGGCTGTTTTGATGAGCTTCGCGTCATCTCCACCTGCTGAAACAATAAACCATGGATCAACTGCAATACAGTGCCCACCAACGCCTGCTCCAGGCTGTAGAACATTAACACGCGGATGACGGTTTGTCAGTTTGATAAGTTCCCAGACATTAATATCAAACTTGTCGCAAAGGATAGATAGTTCATTAGCAAAAGCGATGTTTACATCACGAAAACTATTTTCAGTAAGCTTTGCCATTTCAGCTGTTTTTGCATCAGTAAGCAAGACCTCTCCACTACAAAATGAAGAGTAAAACTCACCTGTGATCTGTGTCGCTTCTTCTGTTAGCCCACCAACAATTCTATCATTTTGTACCAGTTCAAGCATAATTCGACCTGGTAAAACGCGTTCCGGACAATGAGCAACATGTATAGTAGATAGATCAACACCATTTTCAGCTAGAACATCACCAACCATATGCGTTGTTCCAATAGGCGATGTTGATTCTAAGATGACGATGTTTCCTTTTTTAACAAAAGGCGCGATTGACTCAGTTGCAGAACGTACATAATCAACATTAGGCACATGTCCTTCATGAAAAGGAGTTGGTACGGCGATAATAAAGATATCTGCCTCTGCCGGTTTGGTATCTGCTTTAAGTTTTCCTGAGCGTACTGCAGATTGAACAAAAACATCCAGTTCGGGTTCTACAATATGAATTTCTCCACGATTGATGGTATCAACTGTAGTTTGAACAACATCTACCCCATGTATATCAAATCCTCTATTGGCCAAAAGTGCTGCAGTTGGTAGACCAATATATCCCAGGCCGATAATACAAATTTTTTCGATTTTACTCATTGTTTTCCTTCATAAAGTTTATAATACGTTCACAAGCTTGACCGTCGCCATAAGGGTTGTGTGCCTTGGCCATAGCTGCATAAGCTTGTGCATCATTTAACAGGTTCATAGTTTCATTAAAAATGGATTGAGGATTTGTTCCAACCAGTTTTACAGTACCTGCTTCAACAGCTTCAGGGCGTTCTGTAGTATCTCTCATAACAAGAACAGGTTTTCCTAAAGAAGGTGCTTCTTCTTGAACCCCGCCACTGTCAGTAATTATGAGCTTGGCATCAATCATTAATGAGATAAAAGCTTCATATTGAAGTGGCTCAATAAGATGAACATTTTCAATGTCTTTTAAAAGTGCATTGACGGGTTCACGAACATTTGGATTCAGGTGCACAGGATATACGATATTGATTTCTGGTTTTTCTAAAGCGATGTTTTTAAGGCCCGTACAGATATCAATAAATCCTTGTCCAAAGTTTTCACGTCGGTGTCCTGTGACTAAGATATACTCTTTATCTGTTTTATCAAAACCCTTGTCTTGAATACCAAGATTAACGTTTTTATCAAACTCCTGGTTGTTTTGAAGTTTGTTCTTCATAATTAAAAGAGCATCAATAACAGTATTTCCTGTTACCAAAATAGATTTATCATTCACATTCTCTTTAAGCAAGTTCTCTTTACTTTGAGAAGTCGGTGCAAAATGATAACTAGTAAGCTGAGACGTAAGTTTTCGGTTTGCTTCTTCAGGCCAAGGTGAATATATATTTCCTGTTCTTAGCCCCGCTTCTATATGCGCAACTGAAATTTTTTCATAAAATGCAGCCAAAGAAACAGCAAAGGTTGTTGTTGTGTCTCCATGAACAAAAACAGTATCAGGACGATATGTCATAAACACATCTTTCATACCATGTAAAATATTTCCTGTTATATCATATAGGTCTTGATTGGCTTTCATAATATCCAAATCAAAGTCAGCATCTATATCAAAAAGTTCTAATACCTGGTCAAGCATTTCTCTATGTTGAGCTGTTACACAAACCTTTGTTTCAAAAGCTGTAGATGCCTGAAAGGCTTTAACTAGGGGCGCCATTTTGATTGCTTCAGGGCGTGTTCCAAAAACGATTAGTATTTTTTTCATGAAATAACTCTCTTAAGGTTTAAAATTTTAATTAACACTTTAGAATAACTCATAGGCCTTTACGCCCAAGTACAACTTCAACTGTTTTCCAGACAGTTTGAAACTCAACAAAGAGGTTCCAGTGTTTAATATAGTAAAGGTCGTACATGAGTTTTTGCCGAGTGTCTTCTTCATTCTGGCCATAAGGGTAGTGCACTTGAGCCCAACCAGTTATCCCAGGACAAACAATGTGTCGTTCACTATAATAGGGGATGGCTTTTTCATACCCTTGTACTAGAATATCCCATTCTGCTCTTGGGCCAATAAAGTGCATTTCACCAACTAAAACATTCCACATCTGAGGAAGTTCATCTATACGAGTTTTACGCATAAAGTTACCAAAAGGGAATATCCGAGTATCATTTTTTTGTGTATAGGGGTCAAAATGACTATTTACATGCATAGACCTGAACTTTGCACACATGAAAGGTTTACCATTGAGCCCGATGCGAGACTGTCTAAAAAATATTGGTCCAGGTGATTCTTTCTTAATACGATAAGCTGCAAAGATTAAAATGGGCCAGGTTAATAAAAAAAGTGACAGAACAGCCACAATATCGAAAATACGTTTTTGGAGGTATTGCCAAGTGTTAAAATGAGACACCTCTGCTAAAAAAGAGAGATGATCTAATTCATTGTCAGGAACAAAACATTTATTGAGGAGTTGTTCCATAAAGTGATCAAAGGTATAGTATTTTATACCAGTAAGCTCGATACGCGTAAGAAATTTTATTAATTCATCTGAAGGTGCTTGACTTAGGTTAAGCACAATGACCTTATAGGTGTTATTTTGAAGATACTCTTCAATCTCTGAAATCACATCTTCATCAGGGCGTAGATGTACAGGGATATTGACAATAGTTGAGTCTATGCGTTTTTCTAGGCGTAGTGTTTCAAGTTCAGTAAAATGGTACTTTGTCCCTAAAACAAGCAAGCGTTTCCTTTTTTTTAACCCTTATTCCTAAAATAAGTGTTAAAATATATTTTTAAAAAGTGTTTTATTTTTATAAATGTTTTTCAATATTATTTAAAGTTATGGATTTTATCAAAATACAAATATAAAGAAGTTTAAATGAAGATGATTACATAAAAATCACAATTGTTTTAAAATGTTAAATTTATTTTTAGTAAGTAATAGAATGATATAATACATTTTTTGAAGGATATTCATATGATAAATTATATTAAAAATCAGATACAAGCTTCTATAGATACCAAACAGAAGATTTTAGAAGATGCTCAGTTGATGGAGACTATTGCAGAGGTGGGTCGTCAGTGTGTGGCACTTTACCAAAATGGTAAGAAAACACTTTTAGCGGGTAATGGCGGCTCAGCAGCAGATGCTCAGCACTTTGCAGCTGAGTTGGTCGGCCGATATGGTTTTGACAGACCCTCACTTCCTTCTATCGCGTTAACGACAGATACTTCTAATCTAACAGCTATTGGAAATGATTATGGATATGACAAGGTGTTTTCTAGACAACTGGAAGGTATGGGAAATGAAGGGGATCTTTTTATTGGTATCTCTACCTCGGGTAATTCTCAAAATATTATTAATGCCTTTGCAGCAGCAAAAGAAAAAAATATCATAACAGTAGCTCTTGTTGGAAGAGATGGGGGGAAGATGGCCAATATTGCTGACTTTACTTTGATTGTTCCTTCGAATGATACACCTCGTATTCAAGAGTCTCACCTATTAATCGAGCATATGATCTGTGATATTATTGAGCAAGGTATCTTTGCAAACGGTGTTTCTTAAGACGTATGCTTGACTCCTCTTTCCTCCATGATAACCCTAGTCTATTAATACAAAAAAAGCCTGCCCTGTTTCTTGATCGGGACGGGGTCATAAATTTAGAAAAAAACTATCTGCATAAACAAGAAGACTTTGAGTTTATTGATGGGATTTTTGATCTGTGTCAATACTATATGGCTAAAGGTTATTATATTATTGTCGTAACAAACCAATCAGGGATTGCACGGGGGTATTACTCAGAAATGGATTTTAAGAGTCTTACCTTCTGGATGATAGATGCCTTTGATGCTAAGGGTGTCAAAATTGATCAAGTATATCACTGCCCTCATCATCCAGATATCTCGGGTGAGTGTGAGTGTAGAAAGCCCAAGCCTGGTATGTTACTTAAGGCAGCAAAAGATCTCAATATTGACTTAGAAAACTCTTTACTTGTAGGTGACAGCGAAAGAGATATACAAGCAGCGTATGCAGCCGGTTTAAAAGAAGCCTATCTATTTACACCCGAAGTTCAGGAGACAAGTGCGACTAAAAATATACACAGTTTAAAAGAGCTGATATGCTGATCTTAAATACGGGCGGAACCTTTAATAAGCGTTATAATCCTTTAAGCGGAGGGTTGGAAGTTCCTTTTGATAATGCAGCCGTAGAAAAAATACTTTCTAATTTCACATATGATGTACAGATGGCAGGTCTTATTTATAAAGATAGTTTGGATATGGACATGGATGATAGAAAGATGATGGTAAAGATTATTGCTGCTTCGCAAGAAACGCATTTTATTATCATACATGGAACGGATACCATGGATTTAAGTGCGGCATTCTTGGATGAGGTCTTGGAAGACAAGGTGGTTATTTTAACCGGTGCTATAGTTCCTTTTGAAATTGACCCTCTTGAAGCGACATCAAACTTAGCCATGTCGATTGGATATGCGAAGTCTCAGAATGAAGCAGGAGTATATATCTGTATGCAAGGCTCAGTAGCTAAGTATGATAAGCTTGTTAAGAATAAAAAATTAGGAAAATTTGAACTTGTCCAAGGTTAAGTGTACCCACTGCCATCTTGATTTTGATGAATCGGTCATGATTGTTGAAAAAGATGAACACTTCGATGCGGCTTCGCCTGAAAACGAGACGAGTCGGTTGCAGGGCGATGTTTCTTTAGAAAGTTCTGCTTCGCAGAACGCTAATCGCTATTTTTCTGAAGAAAATTCTTCTACGAAGACCACTGTTCGTTATTTTTGCTGTACAGGCTGTCAAGGAGTCTACCATCTTCTGTCTGATTCGGGTCTAGAAGGTTTTTATGACAAGGTGGGGGAGACAAAACTTTCTGCACCTTTACATAGTTTTGAAGACAGTTCTTCTTTTGATAGTCCTAGTTTTTATGAACAGTTCGTTAAGAAAAATGAAGATGGATTTGAAGAGATATCTTTAGTTATAGAAGGCATTCATTGTTCGGCATGTGTTTGGTTAAATGAAAAGGCTTTACACAAGCTAGAGGGTGTTGTTGAAGTCAGTATCAGTTACGCAAACAATAAGGCAAAACTTGTCTGGGCAGATCATATGATCAAGCTCTCTGCTATTATAGATATGATCCGCGCTATTGGATATAACGCTTATCCTTATGACCCTTCCATACAAGAAGAAAAAGCAAATAAAGAGCGTAAAGATTTTTATATTCGTATGATAGTGGCCTTGTTTGGTAGTATGAATATAATGTGGATAGCCATAGCGCAATATGCAGGCTATTTTACAGGTATGGATACACAGATGAAGACCATACTCAATGTTGCTGAGTGGGTACTTGCAACCCCTGTTTTATTTTACAGTGGATGGGTCTTTTTTAAAGGTGCATACTTCGGATTTAAAAACAAAATAGTAAATATGGACATTTTGGTGGCAACGGGAGCCACACTTACCTATGGCTACTCTATTTACATCACTTTTGCGCAGGCAGGAGAAGCTTATTTCGATTCGGTGGTAATGATTATTACCTTTGTACTTATTGGAAAGTTTTTAGAAGTTCTTAGTAAAAAGTCAGTTGCCGATACCATGGACGTTATCTCGAAACATGTGCCAAACGAGGTGAATATTCTTAAAAACGAGCTTCTTGAATCAGTCTCTGTACATGAGGTGAAAGTAGGGGATATAATCGAAATTAAGCCTGGTGAAAAGGCAGCACTTGATGGAGATGTTCTTGAAGGTGAAGGTTATTTTGACGAGGCGAGTTTAAGTGGTGAAAGTCATCCTATCTTTAAAGGGATAGGAGACAAGATAGTTAGTGGGACTATTTGTATCGATGCGCGTTTTAGGTATACGGTGCAAAAAGACTTCTCTCATTCTACCCTCTCAAATCTGGTCTCTATGCTAGAAAATGCCATGAGCAAAAAGCCTGCTATTGAGATGTTGGCCAATAAAATATCAGGACATTTCTCAACAGTTGTTTTACTGTTGTCCTTTTTAACGTTTTTTGCGTGGTGGTTTTGGCCTCATTCTTTTGATAGGTCTTTTATGGTGGGTATCTCTGTGATAGTTATCGCCTGTCCTTGTGCCCTTGCCTTAGCAACACCCGTAGCTACCCTTATTGGACTGAGTTTAGGTGGTAAAAGAGGCATACTTTTTAAAGAAGCAGCTATGCTTGAAACCATGGCTAAGGCAGATATGCTTATTTTGGATAAGACAGGTACCATAACAGAAGGTAAGCCGGATGTTGTCCAAACAAAGCAGTACCGTGAACTTGATAAGGCACTTCTTTTGGCCTTATGTGAGTCGTCTTTACATCCTATATCTAAAGGAATAGCTTCGTATCTCAAAAAAGAAGATGAGAGTTTATTACCTGTAAGTTTGAGCACAAGTAAGCAAGTCGCATCTCGTGGTATTGTAGCTGAGTATAAAGGGCAAAAGGTTCTTGGTGGAAATGCAGAGTTTATGCGAGATAATAAGATTGAGGTAGATGTAAGTTCAGAGTACTCTCTCTTCTTTTTTGCTGTTGAAGACAAACTTGTTTCATATTATGAGTTAAGAGACAAACCAAAAGAAGGAATAAAAGAGTTACTTGAAGTTTGTGAAGCAAACAAGATAGAAGTACTGATGCTAACGGGGGATCATAAAGAATCAGCCGAGGCTATTGCGAAAGAGGTAGGTATCAAACATTTTCAAGCGGAGCTTAGTCCGGAGCAAAAAGCTGAAATAGTGTCTAAATATGATGGCAAGGTTAGGGTAATGGTAGGAGACGGAGTGAACGACATCTTAGCCCTAGCACATGCTAATATTGGTATAGCAATGGGCTCTGGTTCAGATATTGCCATAGATGTGAGTGATGTGGTACTTTTAAATGACTCTTTAAAAAGCTTAAAAGAGGCCTTTTTGATTTCCAGACGTACTTATTTCTTGGTAAAACAAAACCTTGGTATCTCTTTGGTGTATAACCTGATTACCATTCCTCTTGCTATGGCAGGATATATTATCCCACTCATAGCAGCTGCATCGATGTCATTTAGTTCTTTACTTGTAGTGGCTAATTCTCTTAGAATAAAATATAAATGGATGAAAGGATAAAATATGGATAATGGTATTGTTATTATGATGCTTGGTATCTCTTTGATGTTGGGTGCTTTGGCCATGTTGGGTGTTATGTGGGCTATAAAAACAGGTCAATTTGATGATCAAGAAAAGGGTATGGACGCCGTATTAAATGACGGAGAAGATGCTCTTAATGAAGCGGCTGAAAAGCAGCGTAGAAAAAAAGAATATAAAAAAAATGACTCTGATAAATAAGCATTTAACGAAGATAAGGTTTATATCAAAGCTTAGCTTTGTTTCCCTTCTTTGTATCATCTCGTATATCGCTTTTTTACCAAACTATGAGAAGCTCCCTGATTTTACTTCTTTAAGTGATATTTTAAATCATTTTTTGGCATTTTTTGTCTTGGCTTTGTTCCTTGATATAGGATTTCATGTTAAAGTTAAAATAGCTTTTTTAGTACTTTTTACTTATGGATTTTTTATTGAGTTTGTGCAATATTTTTTACCAAATCGTGCTTTTGATCTGATGGATATATTAGTCGATATCTTTGGACTGAGTGTATATTATATGTTCAAAAAAGTATTTTTTAATGGATTGAGACGAAGTTAATCAAGTTTACAATATAATCCTTTTTATATATTAGTTGGAGTTTTTAATGAAAATAGCAATCGCTGGTACAGGTTATGTAGGTTTGTCTAATGGTGTTTTACTAGCACAACACAATGAAGTTGTAGCCTTAGATATAATACCTGAGAAAATAGAGATGCTTAATAAGAAAAAATCTCCTATTGTTGATGTAGAGATTGAAGACTTTCTGGCAAATAAAGAGTTGAACTTTAGAGCGACTTTAGATAAGGAAGATGCTTACAAAGATGCAGACTATGTTATCATCGCAACCCCTACAGATTATGATCCAGAAACAAATTATTTTAACACAAAAACAGTTGAATATGTGATTGCTGATGTTATGAAAATCAATCCAAATACCACGATGGTTATCAAATCAACGGTTCCTGTCGGCTACACTAAAGAAGTAAGCCAAAGAATGGGTACGAAAAATATTATTTTTTCCCCTGAGTTTTTACGAGAGGGACAAGCGCTGCATGATAATTTATATCCTTCAAGAATAATTGTTGGTGAAAAATCAGATCGCGCCGTTATGTTTGCTGGATTATTAGAAAGAGGTGCCATCAAGAAAAATGTGTCTGTTCTCTATACTGACTCAACAGAGGCTGAAGCAATAAAACTATTTTCAAATACATATCTTGCAATGCGAGTCGCTTATTTCAATGAACTTGACTCTTATAGTGAAAAGTATGGACTTAATACAAGAGATATTATTGATGGAGTAGGATTGGACCCAAGAATAGGAACCCATTATAACAACCCTTCTTTCGGCTATGGTGGATACTGTTTTCCTAAAGACACCAAACAGCTGAGAGCAAATTTTAAAGATGTGCAAAGTGATTTAATAGGGGCGATAGTTGATTCTAATGAGACAAGAAAAGACTTTGTCACAGATCAGATACTTCATAAAAATCCAAAAATAGTTGGAATATATAGACTCATCATGAAAAGTGGCAGTGATAATTTTAGAAGCTCTGCGGTTCAAGGAATCATTGAACGACTAAATGATAATGGTATAGAAGTAGTAATATATGAGCCAGTTTTTGAAGAAGACACATTTGAAAACCTAAGAGTAATAAAAGATTTAAATAGCTTTAAGTCTATGTCTGATGTTGTAGTTGCTAACCGCTTATCAGATAACATCAAAGATATTGAAGACAAGGTATATACACGTGATATCTTTAACAGTGATGCTTAGTTTTTAACTAAGTTTCCTCTGCTCTTTCTCTCTTTACTTTTCTATCAAGACATTTTTGCTAAAATCGCGTATTAACATGAAGGTAAAACTATGAAATATACAGATAAAGATTTAAATAATAAAACAATTTTAATTACGGGTGGTGCCGGTTTTATCGGTTCAAACCTTGCTTTTTATTTCCAAGAAAACCACCCTCAAGCGAAGGTTGTGGTTTTTGATAGTTTTCGAAGTGGTGAAACGCTTTCTAATGGGAACCTCAAAAGTTTTGGGCATTTTAAAAACCTTCTTGGCTTTAGAGGTGAGATTATCTCAGGTGACATTAATGATGCTCAGGCACTTAAAAGTCTAAGAGAAAACTATAACTTTGATTATATCTTTCATGAAGCGGCCATTTCTGATACTACCGCACTTGAACAAGACCTTATGGTTAGAACTAACGTGAATGCCTATAAAGACTTATTAGAGATAGCCATAGAGCATAAGGCAAATATGATTTATGCTTCTTCAGCAGCCACTTATGGAAATGCAGAGTCACCTCAAAAAGTGGGACGTGAAGCACCTGCTAATGTATATGGTTTTTCAAAGCTTTCAATGGACCATCTTTCGCGAGAATACATCAAGACAGCAGACATTTCTATTGTAGGGCTTCGTTATTTTAATGTGTATGGACCAAGAGAATATTATAAAAATTCAACCGCTTCTATGGTGATTCAATTTGGACACCAACTTCTTTCTGGGAAAAACCCTAAACTGTTTGTGGACTCAGATAAGATCTTAAGAGATTTTATTTATATAGAAGACATTATTCAAGCCAATGTCAAAGCTATGCATCCTAAAGAATCAGGTGTTTATAATGTTGGTACAGGAAAGGCCAGGTCTTTTCAAGATATCGTAGACATCTTACAAAAAGAGTTAGGCACATCAGCTAATTGTGAATATATACCAAACCCTTTTATCGGGTCGTATCAATTCCATACGGAAGCCGATATCCAAACAAGCCGAGACAACTTGGGATATGAGCCAAACTTTGAGATGGAAGAGGCTATTAAAGCGTATGTTCCTGAAATACGCCGTATCTATGAAACGGAAGTGAAATAATGACACACTCTTTACGAAACTCTAAACCCAACATCTTAGTTGTGGGTGACTTGATGATAGACCATTATCTCTGGGGAAGTACAGATAGAATTTCACCAGAAGCACCTGTTCAAGTCGTTAATGTTGCTAAAGAAACAGCGGTTCTTGGTGGGGCTGGAAATGTCGTTAATAACCTTCATGCGCTTGGTGCTTCAGTGAGTGTAGCTTCTGTTATTGGACAAGACGAGATTGGTAAAGAACTGTTGATGATGCTAAAAAGCCGGGGTGTTAAAACAGAAGGCTTAGTAACGCAAGAAGGACGACAGACTTCTAAAAAATCCAGAGTTATTGCGTCTAACCAACAGATACTCAGATATGACAAAGAGTCTAAAGAAGACATTACACAAGACTCAGTAAATAAGATTGTATCTGCGATTAAAAAAGACCTGTTTTTATATGACATGATCATTTTGTCAGATTACGGGAAGGGTGTTTTAACTTCTTCTTTATGCCAAGAGATTATCTCTTTGGCTTCATCTTTAAATAAAAAAGTGTTAGTAGATCCTAAGGGCACAGACTATTCAAAATATAAAGGTGCTCACTTTTTAACACCGAATAAAAAAGAAGCCTGTGAAGCGACAGGTATAGATATTAAAGATGATGAAACACTTTTAGAAGCAGGTGAGTGGTTGAGAAAAGAGTGTGATTTAGAACTCTCTATGATCACGCTTTCTGAAGATGGGATTGCAATCTTCGATGATACGATGCATAAGGTACCTACGGTAGCGCGAGAAGTCTTTGATGTAACCGGTGCAGGAGATACGGTTATCGCTTCACTTGCCTTTGCCATGAGCAGTGGACAAGATATAGTAAGCTCAGCAAAATTTGCTAATGCGGCGGCAGCTGTTGTTGTAGGAAAGATCGGCTCTGCTACGGCTACAATGGATGAGATCGAAGAGTATGAGTCTACCTTGCATAAGAGTAGCTCAGACATGCATATTAAAACGCGTGATGAGTTACTAAGCTGTGTATCATCGGCTAAGAGTAAAAATCAAAAGGTCGTCTTTACAAATGGCTGTTTTGATATCTTACATCTGGGGCATGTGAAGTACTTAGAAGTTGCAAAAAGCTTTGGTGATATCTTAATCGTTGGTTTAAATGCAGACTCTTCTGTACGTGAATTAAAAGGTCCTACCCGTCCTGTCAACCCTGAGTATGACAGAGCCTATCTTTTAGCGGCACTAGAAGTAGTGGATTATGTAGTGATATTTTCTGAGGAAACACCGCATGACCTTATCAAGATGATAGAGCCTGATGTCTTAGTAAAAGGTGGAGACTACGAAGGAAAAGCGGTCGTCGGAACAGAATTTGCTGGTGAATTAAAACTCGTGGATTTTGTTGATGGAAAAAGCACAACAAAGACCATAGAACGTATTCAAAAGGATAGCAATATATGCTAAAAAAACTATTATTAAGTCTTGTTCTAAGCACATCACTTTTTGCCATGCACGACGCCTCAGTTAATTTAAATGATGATGACATAGAAGTAAAGGGAAACATTGACCTTGGTGAATTAAACCAGTCAGACTTTCCAGATACTTATTTTCTGACACTTGGTTTTTTAGATGTTGATAACAAAGAGAGCACAGACCCTCTTTTCTCAGCAGGCTTTATGCTTCGTCAAAATATAAATGGTGTGGATGACTTGAAGTTTGGTATCGGTGTTAAAGGTACTTATACTAAGGTAGGAAGTGCTAAACACGCGGCAGTTCCTATTAATGTAGAACTGGCTTATACACTTCCATTAGATATTTCTATACCAATCATTATCTCAGGTGCTATCTCTTACGCACCATCGGTTCTTTCATTTAAAGATGCGGATAGCTATTTTGAAGGTAGAGCTGAGCTTGGTATTCAGATTATTGAACAGGGTCAACTTTTTGTAGGTTACCGTCAAATAGATACAGATTTTGAGAGTAACTATGGTGGTGATTATGGATATAATGATTCTGCTTACATCGGTTTCAAGGTAAGGTTTTAGACTAAGACCTCTTTAACTGCTTTTATTACCTCGTCCGCTTCAATCTTCGTCATACACTCATGATGTTTAAGTGGGCAGGTACGCTTCATGCATGGTGCACAAGGCACATCATCTCTTCGTATAATCTTGCTCTTTTCATTTTTCCATTGACAGGTTTCCAGATGTCGGGTTGGTCCAAAGATAGCCACGGTTGGAACTTGGTAAGCCGCTGCTACGTGCATAGGCCCACTGTCATTGGTGACAAAAATGTCTAAGCCTCCAATATAAGAACACAGCTCTTTAATACTCGTTTTTCCTGCAAGGTTCTGGTAATTTGAGATGCCCATATCTTGTAAACGTTTTTCTATATCTTCGCCCATGTCAACTTCAGAAGGCCCACCAAAGATGATGATCTGATGTGTGGAAGCAAAGGCTTTGGCTACTTCAGCGAACTTATCGGGATACCAACGTTTAGCGGAGCCATAAGTCGCTCCGGGGTTTATACCAAGTGTTGGTGTCTCGTATAGATGTTTATCAATGTAGAGCTTGCTTAAAGGGGGCTCTACAGGACTTTTTTCCAAGAGATTCACTAGGTCATTGTATTGTTGGCTAAGATGTGTCTCCCGTGAGAGTTTTTTAGTTTTATCTAAAAGTATTTTGGCATGCCAGGAGTGACGTGCTATCTTTTGATGCGCGGGGGTGAAAAACAGAAGTAGGGTGGCAAAAATATTATTTCTAAAGGTAATAGCAATATCGAATTCACCCAGATTTTGAGCAAACTCACGGGTGGCTTTTAATCTATTACCCTGTTGTTTTGTTTCATCTGTAAATGATGCTTCACATTGGGGATGATACTTAAGTGCTTCAATACTTACGTAAGAGCCTACTAAGGTCAGTTTAGCATCAGGATAAAGGCTGCAAAGATGGTCAATAGCTGGTGTCGCCATCAGTGCATCTCCTAGCCAGTTAGGTAAAATTATAAGTATTCTCATGAAGGTATATCCTTACAGTAAAGGGGTGATGCGCTTAGTATGACCTTGTCTGCCATGTATTCTTCTCCATCTCTTGAGGTGACATGAACTTCTTTGTTAAAACTCAGCTCAAAGGTGGTGTCATTGCACCAAAGCACTTGAATTAAATTCTCGTCTTTTTGTGCAATGATCTCATAAAATGACTTATGTTGTATAAAAGACAAGATATCTGTGCCCTGAAGTTGTTCTAGCATTGTCTTATAAGCATAAAAAGCAGACCGCTTATGAAGTTTATCATCTCTGTTATCAATAAGACCATATCCTGGAGCTATAAGCTGATGCCAGTAAACAGCTTTGGTCATATTTGAGCATAAGGCTAAAAGATAATACCTTACCATATAAGAAGCATAAAGCTCTTCATCTATACATTCATGCTCACTTGTGGGTGCATAAGGAGCAGTACCTGTAAGCGGCCAGTTTGTTTCAGTGATGTAAATTTCATTTGTACTTTTTGGTGAGATGGTGGCTAAGGCATACAGAAGGTGAATCTTCGAATTTAAGTCCATACCCATCTGTGTATTTTCTGGAGCACCGCGTCTGTCTACATACAGCAAGGCAGAGATAGCGTCATATTTTAAAGAGAAAAAGTTAAAGAGAGCATGAATCACATAATGGTATTCGAAGTCAATGACAGATGGGCCTAGCAGTTTTATGGTAGGAAAGCTTCTCTTTTTTAACTGATAGGCAATTTGGTAAAACTTAAGATATTGATTGACAGAGAAAAAGCCCCATTTACTTCGGTTGATGGTTGAGCCGACTTGAAAGAGTGAAACACAAGAAGAAAACTTTTCAAAAATTAGATGGAAGTCTTTAGCAAGCGTATCCCTGTCTTTTATAGTATCAGGGTCTTGAATGACATTAAGAAGAATAGACTCAGCTTTTAAAGACAGGATAAATTCAACATAAGCATTTATATTGGCCATATCTGACATAGGAAAGCGCACAAGAAGATGTTTTACCCCAAGTTCACTGACCAGGTCTGGAGTTAGGTCTGGCTCTTTGTCAAGGTTCACACTCATGGCAAAAAAATCATTCGTACTAATCTCTTTTTTCCTAAATAGAGGAAGAAAGATAAGCGCAAAAGGAAAGATAAGAAGTGAGGTGGTAAAAGTATAGAGCAAACTCCATTTTTCTTTTCTTCTCTCTTGCTTTTTAAAGTCTTTATCTTTAATCTGATAAGGTTGGTCTGAGTATGAATCCCACTTAAAAATTGAAATAATAAAGCCTTGTATAAAAGTAGGTATAATTTTACCACTTAAAGATGAGGTTGAGGTAAAGCTATGAATATTTTAGTGGTACGTAATGACAAGTTAGGTGACTTTATTACGGCTTTACCTACATTGTATGTGCTTAAGCAAGATAATCCTCATAATAAAATCTTTGTCTGTGTTGCCCCTTTAAACAAAAGCTTGGCTGAGTCAATGCCCTTTATAGATGAAGTTATAGTCGACGACACAAACTCAAGTTTCGCCTTGGCTAGAAAATTTAGACAAGCAAATATTGATGCATCTATCACACTTTTTTCAAACACAAAAGTTGCCATAGCTCAATTTTTAGCAGGGATAAAAATACGTATTGCACCAGCTACAAAAATTGCTCAAATTTTTTATAATAGAGGCATTAAACAAAGACGTTCTCGTGTTGAAATGGCAGAGTTTGAATATAACCTTCAACTTGCTAAAGCTCTCTTTCCAAATATAAACTTAACCTTTCCATCTCCTCTTGTTGTTATAGACGAGAAGAAAAAAGAAAAGCTATACAAGACTTTTTGTGAAGAACATACTATAGATAAAAATAAAAAAATTATCGCATTTCATCCTGGATTCGGTGGCTCTTCTGATGCTAACTGGACCATAGAAGAGTATATAGAATTAGCTCAAGTTGTTTTAGAAAAAAAACAGTATCAAATAGTATTTACATTTGGTCCAGGTGAAGATGAACTTTATAATGCAGTGGAAGAAGCCTCTTTAAAAGGTCTTGTTCTGTATAAATCTCAAGGAAGTATTATAGATTTTGCAGAGTTGATCAGTTGTTTTAGTCTTTTTATCTCAACGTCAACAGGGACCTACCATTTAGCAGCTATGGTGGGGACTCCAACGATGACTTTCTTTGCAGACACCTTATTCGCTTCAAGTAAACGGTGGAAGAGTATTAGCGATGAGTCTCTTCAAAAAAACAGAATGATTCCCTTAGACGTGGAAGAAAGACAAAAGTACTTTCAAACAATAAAAGAAGAGTTGAAGTCACTTAATTAATTTGACTCAGGTAGGCATCTACATTTTCTTTACTTATATAGGTCCCCTTATACGCTCGAATAGTTGGCTTGCCTGTTAACACTTCGCTCATCATTGAATCTGCTGTCTTAAAGGTATAATGAAATTCATCATCAAAGGCATAAGGATCAAGGTTTATCTGCGTTAATGCATTATAATCCCATACGGGTGAGATGTTTTTAACTATGTAGCTAAGTAGTTCTTTTTGTAGAAAAAACTTATTATATTTCATACGGATCTGTTTGATATATAAGGGACTGGTAAACAAATATAGTTTAGTGCCTTTGTCTTTACATAGTTCAGAGATTTCTAAGAGTTGGGCTAAACGTTTTGTATCCAGTTCATTAAAACGGGTATCCCATCTTGCAGGTTTATTGATGACATTTTCTAAAAGATAAGCCTTAAGTTGTTCAGGACTATTTTGAACATTTTTATAGCCACTTGAACTTATTTGACCTTTAGCTGTGTACTTGTTTATGTCTACTGCTTTGTCTCTTAAATTAATCTTGATAGTCTTAAACGATTTTTTGAGCATGCTAAATGAGAGGTAGTTAGTAAGAGGATAGTTGCTGTCTAAATTAAAATGATTACGTAGTTCTTGGGGTAAGGTTCCATGAGATGTAAAACCTTTGGCATAAGCGAAAAGATCAATGCCAATCATAATATTCTCCACCTCTCTTGTTTCTAAAAGGTATTTTATATAAAGATAATGCTCATCAGCACTTCCACTGCTAAAAGCAAGGTTTAGTGTAGGTGAATGTGTGATTTTTTCAAAAAGAATTGGGTCTAAAAGAAGTCCTCGAGATGACCCGAAAAGGAAACTTTTGGCTTCAGGATGTTCTTGTATAAGCTTAAACTTACTGATTCTTTCATCTCTTACGGCTTTTTTTGTATTAAAAGGGCCATGAAATTGATCATTTTTCCCATAAGGATCAACAATGTAATTTATGCTTAGAACAATGAGACATATGCTTACTAGGGAAAGCAAAAAATATAAACTAAACTTTTTGTACATTGTCAGTCCTAAAAATTAAAATAAAGAAATTCACTGGCTTTTGAGAGGTTTAACACCGCCCAAACCGCTAAAACAATACTAAAAATAAGGTAAGCACGAGATGGTTTGTGCATAACTTTTAATTGCATAGAGTTTTTTAAAAAGATTAAGACAAAGGCAAAAGCCAACCAAGCTATAGTACTGGAGTGTCCGCCTAGGTGAAAGATGAATTGTCCAAATTCAATGCCATAGTCTTGTAAAAAGTTAAACTTTAAGGCATATTTTTCAGAAATAATAATATTTCCAAAAAACATCCCATTCAAGACCTTAACTGCATCCTCCCACTCCTTAGCCCGAAAGAAGACCCAAGCAACATTCACAAAGTTAAAAGTAATAAACCAAGCCAAAACCTTAGGCATAGTAAATCCAAGTTGTTTCCAAAGCCTATGAAGGGCTAAAGCCATCCCATGTAAAAGTCCCCAGAAGACAAATGTCCAACCTGCACCATGCCAAATACCGCCAAGGATAAAGGTAGCCAGAAGATTTGTATAAGTCCTGAAAGAACCCTTTCTATTTCCACCCAAAGGGATATAAATATAATCTCTTAAAAAGCGAGAAAGTGTAATATGCCAACGTCTCCAAAAATCCTGAATATCTAAAGCTTTATAGGGAGAGTTAAAGTTGATAGGAAGCTTGATGTTAAACAGAAGGGCTGCCCCTATAGCCATATCGGTATACCCTGAAAAGTCAAAGTACAACTGAAAGGTATAAGACAATGATGTAGCCCAAGCTTCAATAAGATTTAAAACTTGGGCATTATCAAATCCAGCTGTAGCCCACTGTGCAAAGGTGTCAGCAATAATAATCTTCTTAAACAGACCAATAGAAAAGATAAACAAACCCGCAGCAATGTTTTTATAGTTCTTGACTAAATTCCACTTAGAAGCAAACTGAGGCATCATCTCCGCATGATGGACAATGGGACCCGCAATAAGCTGAGGAAAGAAGGTTACAAACAAGGCATAGTTTAAAAAGTCATATTCAGCCGTTTCTGCTCTATAGCTGTCAACTAGATAGGCAATCTGTTGAAAAGTGAAGAAAGAGATGGCTAAAGGAAGGGCTAAATGTAATAAAGGCACCGAACTATCAAAGGCAAGATTGAAATTCTCTAAAAAGAAATCAGTGTATTTAAAATAACCCAGTAATGATAGGTTGGCAATAATCCCAAAGGCAAGAAGACTCTTCTTGTGAACGCGTACCTTCTTAAAGTTCTCATTCAAAGAATTACCCACTACATAGTTAAATAACATAGAGCTAAGGATAAGCGGTAAATAAGCTATATTCCACCAAGAATAAAAGAATAATGAGGCAAAGACTAAAAAGCCTTTGGCCCCAGTGATCAGTCGTTTCTCTAAAAGAAAGAAATAGATGAAAAACGATAGTGGAAGGAACAGGAATATGAACTCGTAGCTGTTAAAGAGCAAGAATACACCTTATAGGTAAAAATGTAAATCTAAGCATTGTTCCAAGTGTCAATATATTGTTGAGCGATTTTTTTATAATCGTGTAACTCTTCAGCATACTTTCTAGATGCTTTTCCAATCTCAGGGATTTTTTCTGGATGCAGAACTAGGTCCTCAAGGACAGAGACAATCTGATCTACATCAGGCAAGATATTTATAACAGGTGAACTTTCAATATTAAATTCTTTTAGGCATTCTGGTTCACATCCGCTTAATGTTACTTTCCCCATTGCCAAGGAATAAACAGCATTTACACCATAGTTATATCCAAAGGTTTGATCAAGGATAAGATTGGTTCGCTGGATAACTTCCAGGTATTCATTTAAAGGCATATTGCCTTTTATGATAATTTCAACCTTGTCCGGATATCGTGCTTTGATGATTTCCATAGCTTTTTTAATATATTTTGTACCTTTAAATCCAATTCTATTTAGACCATGAAAAAGAACAATTTTATCATTAACAATATTGTCATGATATTGTATTTGAGAAATATTCATTGGAATAGGAATAGTGTTGCACAAATTACCAAACTGCTCATGCCCAATGGCGTAGGAATATGTAATAGGGATTATCCCATCAACCATACTCGCCATTTTGTAATTCCAACGTCTGATACGTGGTTTTGCCCATGTGTATTTTGTTTCCCCATCAATCGATCGAGCCTCTTCATTAGGCCAATATCTAAGCTTTCGTGCATTTTCCCAATAAATGCTATTATCACCTGCAGCGAGTAAAAACGATTTTTTATTGTGTTTAATAATATAGGATATTAGCTTTTCATTGTATCCAAAGCTTTGACTGAATAGTATTGGCCCAATAAATTGAACGATATCATAGTCTATCAACTTTGGTAATAGTTTGAGGGGAAGAATATATTTTCGTTCAAGTTTGCCAATAAACCCTTTTTTTTTGGATTGTAAGGAAATGTCGTTTCCAATTTTTTTCCAATCATCGCCATGCGAAACTAATGTTACATCATGTCCAAGTTCAATTAAACCTTCTTGGAGGTTTAATTGAAGCGCAGAATAATCTCCTAAAAGTAAAATTTTCATATTTTTCCTTCGTCCAAAGTTCTAATAACCTGTGCTGGATTTCCGCCGATTATTACATTGCTAGGGAATGATTTAGTTACTACAGAAGAGTTTGCTATGACGGTGTTTTCCCCAATTGAAACACCTTTTAAAATAGTTACACTAGAACCAACAAATACATTTTCATCAATAAAAACCTTTTTACTGATTGCCTTACCTAGAAGTCTCTTTTTGGGGTGTAGGTTGTGAAAGTCACTGTCAGATATAGTTACATTTGCACCAATTAATGTATTTGAACAAATTTCAATACCGGCTATATCACTTACGATACTACAATTATTATTAATATGAACATTGTCATGAATTTTAATACTTGAATCTTTCTGTTTTGCATCAAAATAACAGTATCCATTATAATAGTCTTTTGCTGGGATAACTCCAATTTGAACATTGTTTCCAAAAGATATAGTACCTTCTCCGTTAAACAAGGCTGGTTGATGACATTTTACAGAGCCAATAATATTGTTTTCACTAAGCAGACCATATTTCACATGGCGTGAGGATTGAAACACTAAAAGAAGAAGCTTTTTAATTAAACGCTTAATATGTTTCATTAGCCTACTAAAATTCATTTAGAACTTTTACAATATGTTGGAGTTGTGTGTGATTTAAAAAACTACCCATAGGAAGGCTTATAACCTGTTGATGAATAGCTTCAGTAATTGGAAAAGAAAGATGATTCCACTCTTTATATGCTTTTTGTTTATGAGGAGGGAGTGGATAATGTATTAATGTTTGTATGCCATTACTTTGTAAGTACTGTTGAAGCTCTTCTCTTTTGGTAGTTTGTATTACAAAAAGATGCCAAACATGCTCGTTTACATTTCTTACTGCAGGTAAAATAACTTTATCATTTTTAATTTCTGTAAGATAAAAATCTGCAACCTCTTGTCTTTTCTTTGTTTCTTCATCCAAGTATCTTAGCTTCACTCGGAGTATAGCTGCTTGTATTTCGTCAAGCCTGCTATTGACACCTTGATAAAGGTTTTCGTATTTTTTATGACTGCCGTAGTTTCCTAGTGCTCTAATGCAATTGTATAACTCTTTGTCATTTGTAGTTACTGCACCTCCATCACCTAGTGCACCAAGGTTTTTCCCTGGATAGAAACTAAACCCACTGGCATCACCTAAGTCTCCACAGCGTTTGCTGCCAAAATATGCCCCATGTGATTGGGCAGAATCTTCTACAACTTTCAAGTTGTGCTTTTTAGAAATTATATTGATTTTATCCATGGCGCAAGTTTGACCATAAAGATGCACGGGTAATATAGCTTTTGTTTTTGTTGTTATCTTCTCTTCAATTTTTTTTGGATCAATTAAACAGCTATTTATTTCAGGTTCTACCAAGACTGGGGTTAGATTGTTTTCTGTAATAGCTAAGATAGATGCAATATAAGTGTTGGCAGGGACAATTACTTCATCAAAATCTTTCATTACCCCAAGTTCTTTATAGGCTCGAAAAATAAGAGTCAGCGCATCAAGACCATTTGCAACCCCTATAGAGTATTGTGTTCCACAGTAAGTGGCAAACTCCTCTTCAAATGATGCACACTCTTTTCCTTGAATGTACCAGCCGCTGTCTATAACCTTAGAACAGACTTCTTTTAACTCATTTTGATACCGAGCATTAATAGCTTTTAAATCTAAAAATGGAATCTGCATTGTTTATGACAAATTAGAAAGATAGCTTACAATACCATCTACACTTTGCAGTTGGCTCATATCTTCATCCGGAATTTTCACATCATACTTCTCTTCAATTAGTAGAAGAATATTTGCCATGTCTAATGAATCAACTTCTTGCTGTGTTAGTGCGACATCATTTTGTAAGGTGTCCATATCTGCCATGGTATCGGCTTCTTCAATAATATTTTTAATTTCTTCAATACTTATGTTCATAATTGTTTCCTTATTTTATTTTTTCAATTATAGCAGAAGCCCATGAAAGTCCGACACCAAATGCACTCAAGACCACTTTTCCCTTAGGGTTTGTGTGGATGGCTTTTGCTAAGATAATTGGTATAGATGATGACACGGTATTCCCATACTCAGCCATATCAAATGGGACCTTGTTTGCATCAACTTTTAAACGTTTGGTAATAGTATCAACAATGTACTTACTTCCTTGATGCAGGTAATAATTCTGAATATCCTCATCGCTTAAACCATTTTTTTCTAATAAAGCCTTGATATGTTTAGGTGCAGTTGTTGCTGTAAAGCTAAAAACAGCTCTTCCGTTCATGTACAAGGTGTCTTCATTGATAAGTTCTTTGTACTCTTTTCCATTGGTTCCAAAACTAAAGTCAAGAGGGACATAAGTAGGGTCTTCTCCTATGAGCGTTACAGTTGAAGCATCGCCAAATAAAAGAGCTGTGTTTTTATCTTCTTCATCAAGGATATCAGAATATTGATCAGAGGTAAAAAGAAGCCCTTTTTTCATGCCATTGTTTTTCATAAAAGAGATAATGTTTGAAAGCCCATAAACATAACCTGAACACCCAAGGGAAATGTCAAAGGCAGCACAACTGGAAGGCAGGTCAAGTTTACCATGTACAATGGCTGCGGTATGAGGGATGTTAAAATCAGGATTTTGTGTTACAACAATACAGCATTCTATCTCTTCTGGATTGATATTTGCAAGTTTTTGCATATTTTCAAAGGCTCTAACACACATATCTGAAGACTTGAGTCCCTCATCTTTAATAGCATGATACTTTACGCCAATTTTATTTTCAATAAAGTCATCGTCTATCTCGAACTTTTCTTTCAAGTCATAATTAGACTTTTTATTTTTGGGAATGTAGGTTGCAATATTTTCAATACCTAGCATTATGATTCCTTTGGTATAAGTGTAAAGTATAGGTTCCCTACTTTTTTATCTGCAAGATAGAGGGTGCTTTTTGTTAATTTATTGCTCAAGTTTTGAACAAGTTCTATTTTTAGATTTTGGTTTTGAATGTTCATGATTGTATCTACGTTATCATAATCAAATTTTGTCACAATCCATTTTCCCTCAACATCAACACTAGTAGATAAGAAATACTTGTTCATAGACACTACGATTTCTGTATAACTAGCAGCATTAAGGGTATTCTGAAAGCTTATTGTCTGCTTTTGAATAAGAGAGCTTTTTTGTACAACGACTTCTGAATACTCTTGAGAACATTCTATCGCTGTATCATTGGAAGAGATAACAGCATAATACTTTATCTCTTGGTGGATAAAAGTAATTAGAGAATTTATAATGGGATAGTCACTTTTGACAAAACTGTCTGTTACGCATAAACTAGCATTGGTATAAAGCATTTCATAAGCAGTATACTTAATCTTTGTGATCTTATTAAAAGTTTGTGAGAGTTGCTTAATTACAGTATCAAAGATATCAGGACCTTGGACATAGTTCCTTGATCCTTTAAAACAAAAGTTTAAAGTATAGCTGCTTTTCATCTCTGTGCTTTCATATAGTTTTTTAGATGTTTTGTATGATTGTAGGCAAAATTTCCAGATACAACTGAAGCTTCTTTGATACTTTTTACAACGACACTTCCAATTTTAACTTCAGCATTATTAGAGATTTTGATATTATGAGAGATAGTACAAGAAGGTCCAATCCAAACATCATTACCTATAGTGACATAACCTGAGATTTGTGTATTTCCAGCAATAAGGGTTCTTTCTCCAACCTTTGTTCCATGCCCTATATTTACTTTTACACTGACCTTTGTTTCGTCTCCCACTGTGGTCATTTCTTTATGATATGATTTTTGAATGACTGCTCCAGCTAGTACTTCACAGTTTTTTCCAATTTCTACACCACCTGCATCGTGGACATGCATAAAATGCCCATCAATTTTTGTATTGTGCATTCCACGTGCTCCGATAACTGCATGCGGACCAACATAGGTATTTTCTTTAATGAAAGAACCACTTTTTATAACGGCAAAATCATCTATGATTACATTTTTTTCAATGATAACACTTTTATCGATTACAGCGTTTGATGAAATTTGAGCAGAACTGTCAATAAAGGGTGTTTCAATTATATTCATAAAACCATTTTCGTACATAAAATTGTGTAATAAATAATAGTCTTTTTTTGGATTATTAGATATTACTAAACCCTTTTCTTCATCAACTAAATGTGCAAACTGTTCAAAAGTAATAACAGCTTTAACACAAGGATTAAGATTGGCCTTTAAAACAAAGTTTTCCGTAAGGCAGAAACATGCTATACCGTCAATAGGTTGATCGGCATAGTGTGTAAGTAATACATCAGCGTCTTTTTTTAAAAGTTTATCCTGAAAAAAATCACTTAATTTCATTTTTGTAAACTATCCAAAAAGTCAGTATACTCTCTAATGTAGTCTGACTCATCATAATAAGTATCAGCGAGTACCATTAAAACACAATCATGAGTAAAATTATGCATAGAACCCCATATCATAGCATCCTGGAAGAGTCCAATATTTGGCTTGTTTAGTGTATAGGTTTTTTTTTCATTGCCATCATCAAGGGTTACTTGACAACCTCCATTGACCGCAATTAAAAGTTGTTTCGTTTTATAGTGGGAATGCTGACCGCGTGGAACATCTTCTTGAGTGCCATAGATATAAAAGACTCTTTTAACATCGAAAGGAACGTTATGGTTTTCTTCCAATGCTATAAGTGAACCTCTTTCATCTCCCATGACACTGAAATCGATGAGGTTGTTAGACATTATTGACCTTTATGCATCTTTGTCATATGCTGAGATTAAGTTAGTAATAGTTTACTCGATTAGGAGTTAGAATGTGCTTATTAATATCATGATTTAAAAAAAGCTTTAAATTTTCTTCGTCTTAGCACATGCTCTTTTAATTTTTTATCTTGCAAGATGATTTCATTTATGGCTTTTTTTTCATCTAAGTGAGCAAGTGAAGCATATTCTTTGGCAATGTTTGTTAAGTCTTCTTCATTAAACCAAAACTTATTGAAATTTTCTAAGCCCTCATAGTCTGTAATGCTACGAAATTCCATTCTATTGATATCAACTAACGAAAAGGTGTACCCACCATCCGTTCTATTGATGAGAATATTGCCACCGGAATAGTCAACATGCCAAACACCTTTTTGGTGTATATCATAAGAAAAAGCAGTAAAAGCTTTTAAGATAGCATCTTTATCCACAGGTGGGTTGTCCCGAATTTCTGCCATGGTAAGTTCATAATCAAACTTTTCACTTAAAAAATAACTCTCTTTAAAAAAACCATTTTGATAAAACTCAATAAAACCTATAGGCCTTGGTGTGTTGACCCCAAGTTCTTGAAGTTTTGTTGCATTAAAGTAAGACTTATAAGCCTTTGACTTTCGGATGTAAGCATAAGCAAACTGATTGATAGCATTAGGAATCCTAAAAGCTTTGACAACAACAGGCATGCCGTGTAAAGGGATGATCTTAAGGACATTACGAGCCTTGTGAATCACTTCATTATCTTGTGAAAAAACTTCTTTTATATTAAAAAGGTCGTCTTTAAAGTGTGAAAATGAAGGATGTAGCTTGTATTTGATAGCCATATAAGAGAGCCTATGTTAAAATCTATAAAATTTTTTAAAGAATATAAATGCAAAAAAATATTACGGCCACAATTATAACATTAAACGAAGAAAAGCATATTGCAGACGTTATTAAAAATATACAAACAGTATGTGATGAAGTGATCGTCGTTGATTCTTTTAGTACAGATAAAACAGTTGAGGTTGCTGAACGCCTTGGTGCGAAGGTGATTGAACAAAAATACCTTGGTGATGGTGGACAAAAAGCCTGGTGTGAACAGTATGCTAAAAATGAGTGGATTCTGAGTATAGATGCAGATGAACGTTTTGAAGAAGATGCATTAAACCTTATTGAAGGGATGGACTTAGATAACACCTCATATGATGGTTTTTCATTTCGCCGTAAAAGCTTCATTGGTAAGAAGTATATACGTCAATGGTACCCTGATAGAGTTGTGCGTCTGTATAACAAGTCAAAATGTGGATATAACACTGAGGGAGAGCATGGCTCTGTTCAAACGAAAAACTTTAAAGAGTTGAATGTGGATATGCTGCATTACTCTTTTACGGACTTTGGCATGTTGGTAAGAAAGGCAGACAGGTTCGCCGTAAATCTTGCACATGTTCGTTACAAAGAGGGGAAACGAGCTTCTTGGTACGATCCTTTTGTTCATGGTGCGGGTGCATTTTTTAAAGGTATGATTATTAAAGGTGGTATTTTAGGAGGCTTACATGAATGGCATGTAGGCTTTGCTTCTGCGTATAACTCTTATATGAAGTATGTGATTATGCTCGAACTTCAAGAAAATGAAAATGATGAATAAAAATCTTTTAGAACTCTGCTTATCACCTGATTTGGGTGGTTTAGAGTTGTATATGGTACGCGCAGCCAAGGCTTTAAATGAGAGTATGAATGTACTGTCTGTTATTGCTGAAAAAACGAAGTTGAAGCAGTATTATGATGATCCGCAATATAGCTGTAAACAGATAAGGCGTAATAGAAGTTTTTCTTTTTCAGCAGCAAAACAGTTAGCTAAGGTCATTGACGAAAATGATATTGATGTAATACATATGCATTGGACTAAAGACTTGCCTATAGCGGTTATGGCCAAGGTGCTTTCAAAGAAAAAACCTAAGCTTGTGCAAACACGAAATATGACCATGACACGCTTTAAAGATGACTTTTACCACCGTTTTTTATACAAGCATATGGATATGATCATGCCTGTTACCCATCAAGTAGCTGAACAGATTAACACCTTTATTCCTCAGGATATACGTCCAAAGGTAGAAGTCTTGTATATGGGCTCAGAAGAACCAGAGCTTTTAAGTCAAGATGAGATTACTGCTTATAAAAAAGAGATAAATGTTGAGCAAGATATCTTTTTGATCGGCATGGTCGGACGGATAGAAGAGAGTAAGGGACAATACCTACTGATTGAAGCGATGCAGAGGTTAAAGAAACGAGATTTAAGGCTACAGGTCTGTTTTGTAGGCCATGCGATGGAAGAATCGTATCAAAAAGAGCTTGATGAAATGATTGCATCTAAAGGACTTGGAAATGAGATCTCTTTTTTAGGATTTACCAACAATCCTCACCGATTTATGCAAGCATGTGACTGTGTGATTTTAGCAACACCATGTGAAACCTTTGGCTTAGTCGTCATTGAAGCCATGCAGATGCAAACACCGGTAATAGCCACGAACAAATGTGGTCCTTTAGAGATTATCGAAGATGGTGTGAGTGGTCTGTTGTTTGAAGAAAACAACAGCGATGACTTGGCTCTAAAAATACAATACCTATGTGAAAACCCGCAAGAACATGAAAAGATCTCTAAAGAAGCAAAGAAGGTTGCAGGCGAACGTTTTTCCAATAGACAACAGTTTCAAAAGCTGGGTCAAATACTAAAAAAGATGGAGAGTTAATGTATCTAAGTTTTAGAAGAGGAAGTGCCTACGCAAGTAAAAAAGCGCAAAAAATCGCTAACTTAATGAGCAGAGAGAGTGTGAAAAATGTAACCGTCATTCGACACGCAGCCATTGGTGACTTTGTGGTGCTTAGACCTTTTTTAGTTGAATTAAGAAAGTTTTTTCCAAACGCAAAGATCACTCTCAGTGTAGATGGAAATGCCATATATGGTATGCCAGAAGACTTGGTTGATGATATTCATATAATAGATAAAAAGCAAAAAAACAATCCTTCTAAATCAACATCTTTCTTTCAAAGATATAAGCAGATTAAAGAACTTCAAGAACAAGATGTTATGTTTGATTTTACTGATAGTAGTCTAACATTGATGCTCACGATATTTTCAAAATCTAAACTAAAAATAGGTTACCCCTATCGCTCTTTTAGACGATGGTTTTATGATATTTCAGTACTAAGAAGCGATTTTACATTAGAAACAGACAGTATGATGCACCAGCTTAATATTTTAGGTGCAAACACGCAGTATCCTTTAGACTATGCTTATCCAAGATATGAAAAAGATACGGAACATCCTTATATTATCTACTTTGCAGGTGCTTCTATGCAAAACAGATGTTGGCCAGAAGATAAGTTCTCAGCACTGATCCTGAGACTGAGAGAAGAATTTCCAGGATATAAACATGTTATCTTAAAAGGCATAAGACCTGAAGAACAATTTAATAGTATATATGAACCCTTGAAAGAGTATGACGATGTTATCCATCAGGAGAGTATGCCATTAGATGAGGTCATGCCATTTTTAGCAAAATCATCTCTAGTCGTTGCAGGTGATACAGGTATAAGGAATATGGCTATTTCTATGGAAGCACCAACCTTAGGTGTCATGTGGGCACATGGTATAGCTGCTATTCGTTATTTGCCTAAGAACATTAAACATACAGTTGTTTTTAATGAAAACTTTGAGATCCCATCTGTGAATGAAGTTGAACAAGGATGTACTGCTTTATTAAATAGGCTACGTAAATAAAATACCTTATGTAAACTTGTTAATTAGGAAAAATAAAATGGCTAATGCAAAGTATACCCATACCGTTTTATTATTGATAGTATAGGTTGTTTGCAATCTATAATCAGAAGTTCGTAGCAAAGTGATAGGGATGAGTGTTGTGAAAAGTAATAGGGCTAAAGCAGATGCTTCAGTTAAAATATCTATAAAACCAAAAAAAATGACACTCAAGACCAAGAATACTTGAATGGTTTTCAATAAATGGTTTTCTTGTTTATATTTTAGCAAACTATATAATAAAAAAAAGTATATTAACAAGCCAATGACACCAAATTGTATTAATACACTTACATATTGATTATGCAAGTGAACCATATCACCGCCTGTAAAAATCTTATAATAAGACGGATCATGTTGTATAGTATATTTTTTAATTTCATTAAGCTGGTTCCCTGTACCTACACCAAAGAAAAGATGCTCTTTAATAACTGGAATAGAATATTTCCATGCGCCAACTCTTGAACCAATTGAGGAACTATAATCACTTTTTTCAATTAAACGACTGATCCCACTTTCTGTGTTATTTAAACGTTTTTGAAAAGCAGGGCTGTAGCTGTATGCTAAATAAAATGCAAGAAGTAAAATTGGTAATATCAAGCTGAAAATTTTATAAGAGTATGTTTTTAAAAACCAAAAGCCCATGCCAACAAGAAGTATTAGATACATAAGGTAGCCTGTTCTTCCTCCATTGATAAATAAATTTATGGATGCTGTTACAAAAAATATACTAAGTAAGATTTTAATGTATGGTTTTTCTTTTTGTGTAAAAAAATCATAAAATATTATACTTAGAGTAAAAGCTAGCGCCATACCGTAATGGGTATGGTGATAAAATGGGCTTGGATCAGCTGGATTGTTGTAAAAACCCCAGTGAGAAGGAATGAGTTCAAAAAACAGACCATAGGAAAAAAGTTCACTAAAAAGCATACTTAAAAAAAATGCAAAAAGATAACGCGATATATATCGATAGTCCATAAAAGTAATAAATACAATTGGGTATAAATAGTATAAAGATGATCGAATAATGCTTTTCGTATATAAGTAATCATCAGAAACAAACATCCAAAGAATATGCATGAGAGCAAAAACTGTTAAAGCTCTAATCACATTGTTTTGGAAGGCATATCCAAAATATTTTCTATAATTTCCACGAATTATAAATACGAATAAAATAACAATAAAGATGCTTTTATGAGCTGAAGAAATAGGGAATGAAAAGATATAAATTATAAATAGATGGTTTAAAATTTGGTTTAATGTTTCTTCACTTTTTTCTAAATTAAATTTTTTTATTTTAGTAAACATTTAATCTGTAAGACCTTCGTATAGTTTAAGATAGTTTGGTGCAAAATATTTATTATTCAGGTTTTTATTAAAAAACCTTACATTATTTTCAGATGTACAAACTTTAGTGTTTTGTATTATTTCTGCCAAGGTTTGCGCCTTTGTATCAAAAAAATCCACATTGAGGTGCTTATCAGCAAACCAGCGATTTCCACCGGTATGAGTCATAAGTAGAGATGTGTTTAGAGATAAAGCCTGTATGATACCTAAATCAAAATATGTATCACGATTTGGAACAATCAAAAAGTCAGCAGAATTGATAAGGCTACCTGGATCGTCTGTCCATCCAATATCTAAAAAATTTTTTAATGCGGGTGAAGGGATTGGCCCAGCACCAGCTGCTATAAAATAAAATCGTGTATCGTCTACTAACAACTTAGCGGCATCACAAAAAATATCATATCCCTTTATTTTCGTTTTACGACCTACATATGCAAGAATAGTCTTTTTTGTACTTATATGATGGTTCTTTTTAAATATTTCCACGGGAAGGTTGTATTTTAAAGGATCCGAAGTTGTTATGATAAAACGCAGCTTTTTAATATCAATATCAAATTCATCAAAGAACTTTTGATATGGTGCCACTGCTTCTTGACATGGAAAAATAATATAATCAGCATTTTTAAATGAATAAATATCCATTTCTTTTTGATGCTTAGCTAGAAAAACAGCTCTTTTTTTACTGTACCCATCTGCTTGATATACATGTTCAAGTTCAATATGCGGTGGCTCAGGAGCATGAGACATAAGTAGTGTTATATCCTTGCTGTTATTATAAAGGCTTTTATAATAATAAAAATCTTTAGTATGATGAAAATGTTTTAGCCTAGTGTTTTTTAAGTTTGATTCTATTTCAGAATAAAAACTAAAATATTCTTGTTTCTCTTTTTGTCTAAAATACTTTTCTCTTATTAGTACGGGAATTAGTTTTGTTTTTAACTTTTTGATATATCTTTTAAACGCCTTTTTCCTGCTTGATCTGACTTTGTCTTGGCCAAGACCATAGGTTAAAAGCTGTATAGAATCTATGTTATTTGACTCTAGACTTTTTTTTAAATTGTAAAGGTAACCACTTGGACCACCTGCTGGTTTTAACGTATCTTTAAGTATAACACTATACTTTATATTCATTTGATTTCTTCATTGAAAAATTTTATTGCAGCTTCAATAACATCATCCATATCGTAATATTTATATTCAGCGAGTCTTCCAATAGTAAATAAATTTTTATATTTACTTGTCATAAGATTATACTTCGAATATAGTTTTTGATTATGAGGAGTGAATACAGGGTAGTAAGGTACATCAACATCTTTATTATATGAGGTTGGGTATTCTTTTACAATGGTTGTAGAAGTGCTTTTGCTTTTGCTTGTTTGCATATGCTTAAACTCTGTTATTCTTGTAAACTCATAATTATTTGGATAATTAATTGTTGTTGCAGTTTGATATTGTTGTATAGGAAGTGTTTCAAATTCAAAGTTAATTGAGCGGTATGGAAGTTCACCAAGATCATAGCTAAATAAGTCATCAATCCTACCAGTGAAGATAAGTTTTCCTGTGTAGGGTGCGCCCAAAAAATTTATCTTATCTTCTGCATTATCAAGATTGATGACTTCTTTGCAGTCAGTATTTAACATAAGTTTTATATTCGGATTCTTTATCATATTACTAAATAAAGTTGTATATCCTTCTTTTGGAAGCATCTGATACTGGTCATTGAAATATCTATTATCTCTTCCGATGAAAATAGGCACTCGTGAGGTTACAGATGAATCGATTTCTTCAGGTGATATACCCCATTGCTTTGTTGTATAGTTAAAAAAAACTTTTTGGTAAATATAGTCTGCTAATTCTGACAATAAAGGATCTTTGCTTTTCATTAGCTCAAGAATGGGTACCTTTGTGTTATATGTGAAATGTTTTAATAATACTTCTTCATATTTTTTTGCTAATGTAGGAGGGAATAAACTATCAATTGTATTCAAGTTAAAGGGTAATGGAACTTCTGTACCATCTATATTTGCTAATACTTTATGCTCGTAAGGTTCCCATTGTGTAAATTGGCTTAAGTAATCTACAACTTCTTTGTTGTTTGTATGAAAAAGATGTGGTCCGTATTTATGTACTAATATCCCATGTTTGTTCATATAGTCATAACAGTTTCCACCAATATGGTGTCTCTTCTCAATAATTAAAACTTTTTTATTTAACTCAGTTGCTATTTTATTTGCAATAACACATCCCGCAAAGCCTGCACCTACAATTATATAATCAAACATTGAATTCCTTAGTTTAAAATCTTTAAATAGTTTTGTATTTCTATATCTACTGAAAACCCATCTAGTATTTTTTGAATATTTTTATTTGAATTTTCTTTTTCATTAACAATATTCTGAGTAAGATATAAAAGTTTCTCCTCTAAACTTGTAAGATTTTGATTTTCTGCCAGATGAAGATGAAACCCCATATCAATAAATTCAGGAAAAGAAGTATTATTATAGGCTAAACAAACAAGACCATAACTAAGCGCTTCTATAAATGCATTGCTAAGGCCTTCTCCTGCACTTGGAAATATAAATATATCTGCTTTACTCAAATAGTCTTGCACCTTATTGCTGCGCCCCGTAAAAATTATTTTATTGTAATAAGGCGTGGCAGAGGCTAAGTCTTTTATATGATTGACGTAAGCTTCTTCTCCATCCCCAACAAGCGTTAATTGAAAATCTATATTATTTGTATGTAAGACAGAACACGATTTAATGATATCTTCATGTCCTTTTCCTTGGGCGATTCTACTAACATTCAAGATTTTAATTGGAGGAGTGTAGAGCTTTTGTATGGGTGTTTCAGAAAGAGAAATAGAAGAATAAATAATTTTTAATTGTGTCTTTTTACCAAATGGAATAATATGTTTTACATTCTCCGCAAGATGTTCACATATGGCTACATGGTAGTTTACATCTGAGTAGATAAGACGGTGAAACCAATCTTTTTTAGGCCGTGATTTTGTAGTGCCATGACGGATAATAAGGTTTATATCTAAGCCCAAAAAAGAGAAATATAGGGATTTCAGCTCAGACGCTCCAAAGAAGATAACATTTTTAATACCATGCTCTTTAACTAACCGACGCACACCAAAGATAAGTGAAGGCCCCAGATTACTATTGAAGTTTATAGTCTCAAGGATGATATTGTTGTCTAAACCTTGCATCTCTTTTGCAATAAAATGGCCTTGTTTAGCAATCAAGACTGTTTTGCAGTAGGGTTCAAGCTTTTTTGCCATTTTAATACTATCTATTTCCATTCCGCCTGAATAAGGGGAAAGACAAATAATAGCAGTTGGGGACTTTTTTATTTCCAATTATCTTCTCTTGAAGCTTTGATATAGTCGGAAAGTTTTCGTTTTGGTGACCATCCAAGTGCTTCAGTTTTGGCACTAATGACATCTGCAACCATTCTGTTTCCAGCTCGTTCGGGAAGCATTTCTATATTTCCACCATACATTTTAGCAACGTCTAAAATACTAAAGGCTTCGTCACTACCAATTCCAAACTCATCTCCGTAGCCATTCTCACCAACAAGGACTAATCCATCGATAATATCATCTATATGTGTGAAGTTTCTTTTTTGTGTTCCGGGACTTACAACAGTTAGTGTCTCATTATTTTTTGTTTTCTCTTTGAAAAGAGCAATGAGAGTGGCATATTTACCTGTTTGGATTTCTCTTGGTCCATATACATTATAGAAATAAGTAATAGCAAACGGTACATTAAACCATGCCCCATAATTCACTACAAGTTCAGTGTTTGTCGCTTTTGTCCAAGCATAAGGAGAAGCACTTCTTCCAAGCCCTCCATCGCCAAACTTTGTAGAACTACCTGCATATAGGATCTTACAACCCGCTTTTCTTACGAATTCTAAAACTGCAAAGATACCATCTTTGTTATACTCCCAAACTTTTTCGATATCATCAAAACTTTGTTCAACTCTTGAATATTCACCAAGGTGATAGACCATATCTGGAGAAAATGTTACAAGTGTAGAGATGTCTTTTGTACTGCCTTTAATGTATGTCACATTTTGAACATGGTTGTTTTCACTACCCGTAAAATAGTTATCAAGTGAGTAAACGTCATTATTCTTATCTTTTGCAAGTCGTTCGCAAAGATGGCTGCCTACAAAACCAGCTCCACCTGTGACTAATATCCGTTTTTTCATGCGTGACCTTCTTATTTTATTATCGAAATAATAGTATGTTTTAGTTAAAAGCCTGATTATAGCTTTAATTGAATATTTTGCAATACATCTTCAACACTAATGTCTTTCATGCAGATATTGTCCGTACAGGTTTTAATATGTGGAAGATAATAACACGGAGAACAATCAAGGTTCTTAGAGATGATATCTACTTGGTTGTGAGGGGTCTTATAAGGACCTGTTGAGTTAGGGTTTGTTGGTCCGATAAGACAGTGCACCAGTGTATTGACCGCTGAAGCAATATGTGCTGGTCCTGTGTCAGTTGTGATAATAGAACTGGCATGTGAAATAACGCTAATAAGTTCAGGTAGGTTTGTTTTTCCGCTTAAATCAATAACATTTTTATTGAAAGGTTTTAATGAGTCAAAATAGCTCTCTTCACCCTTATCACCTATGAGTACAAGATTTTTTTCTTGAGAGAGGCGGTGGATTAAGGCTTTCCATTTTTCTGCTGGCCAGGCACGATAGTTGATTTTATTTCTGTTTGTATGTGAATTACTCGGATTGATGACTATATATTTATTTGGCAAAGAAAACTTTTTCTCTGAGCTTGAATAGTCTGAACCAAAAAGTTTGGGATAACTGTTTTTCAGAACCTCTTCTTCAATGACATGTGCAAAATAATCCTTGATGTATTCGACCATATGTCTAGAATTGGTATTAAGAACTGGTTCAGTAAAAGGATAACCAATCTTGTGAGTTGCTTGAATCGCTTTTGCCAGAGGGTTGAATTTAGGTCCATTAGATTCAAGGTTGATGAGAAGATCATAAGGGTGTTTTTTAGTATAAGAAATAATACGACGTTTTTCAAGACTCAAGTAAATAGGAAATTTTCTATGTTTAATGATAAAGACTTGATTAACCCTAGGGTCATGCTTAAAAAGCGAAGAGGCTGAAGGTGCTCCGATCCAGTCTATTTTTGTTGTTTCTCCATATTGTGCTTTTAAGGCATCTAAGATGGAAGTTGCATAAACCGTATCTCCTAGGGCACCTGAGCGAATTATGATGATGGACTTTATATTATCAAGTTTTTTCATTTATTCCATTACTCCTGATAATTTTTGGTAAACACTAGAACTATTGAGTAGCTCTTGATGTGTTCCTCTAGCCACGATTTGACCCTCTTGAAAGACCAAAATTAAGTCGGCATGTTCTATGGTGCTTAATCGATGGGCAATGGTAAAGGTGATCTTGTCTTTTGTGTAGTTGGCTATGGCCTCTTGGATGCGTTTTTCACTTTCATTATCAAGGGCTGAGGTTGCCTCATCAAAGATAAGTAAAGAAGCGTGTTTATATATAGCTCTTGCTATGGCGATACGCTGTCTTTGTCCCCCTGAAAGGTTTGTTCCTGCTTCATCCATTTGCGTATGTATACCCTTTTCCAACTCTTGTACAAACTCAGCCGCATTGGCCAGTTTAAGGGCCTCATGAACACGATCTTCATCTACCTCCTGTCCATAAGCGACATTAGCTGCCAAAGTATCTTGAAAGATATATACACGTTGTGAAACAACGGAAATATGATGGCGTAAAGATTCTTGAGCAAAGTTTTGAATAGGCTCTTTGTTAATAAGAAGCTGACCTTCATTGATATCATAAAAACGAAGCAGAAGGTTGACCAGTGAAGATTTACCGCCTCCACTGTCTCCAACCAAAGCAATGTTTTGTCCGCTGTGAACGTCTAGGTTTATCTTGTCTAGGGCAGTCTTGTCTTCATACTTAAGTTGCACATCTTGAAAAGAGATGCTGTGAATATCTTCATCAAGTTTTTTATCTCCATCATCAATTTCAACGTTTTTATCTAAGACTTCAAAGATACGTTCGGTTGCAGCAACTGCGTCTTGGATCTTTCCATAAATCGAGCCTATACGTCGTACAGGCTGAAAGCTAAGTCCAACAGCAGTGAAAAATGACATAAACTCACCTGGAGTCATTACATCATTGATAACATCTCTTCCTCCCATATAGATAACAAAGGCCAGCCCTAAGACACCAAAGATCTCCATCAAAGGAGAAACGATTTCATTGGTATAAACAGACTTCATATTAAGCTTAAAAAAACGCCAGTTTTCATCTTTAAAACGCTTAAGTTCAAAGGCTTCGGTAGAGTTAGCCTTGATGATCTCATTATTGTTAAAGACCTCAGTTAGTCGCGTCACAACATCAGCGTTTTTCTCTTGAGAACGATGTGAAAGACGTTTAAGACGCTTAGCTATGAGGATAAGAGGGTAGATAGCTATAGGCATAGCAACAAGTGAGTAAAAGGCTAACATAGGATTTAACCAAATGATATAAGAAATAAGCCCAACTGCTGTTAAGGTTTCGCGTAACAGTTCAGGAAACATATTTGAAGCAAAATATTGCACACGGGTGATATCATTGGTTATACGTGAAATAAGCTCACCACTCCGGTTGGAAAAAAGAAACTTCATATCCATATAAAGCATCTTTTCAAGCAGGTCTTCACGCAGTCTTGAAATCACATGCAGACCAATATAGTTCATGTAGACACTCTGTATATAACGACCAATGGATTTGACAACATAAATTAAAATAAAGCCAAGAGGAATGATAATAAGCATGGCTTCATCTTTAGAGATAAACAGTTCATCCATCATAGGTTGAATGATTTGCGCGGTTGCCAGAGTTGCAGCAACTGTCATCAAGATACCCACAAGGACTAAAAGGTAATAAAAAATATAACTCTTCATGTAAGGTAAATAGCGTTTAATGGCGTGTTTCAAAAAGTCTCCAAGATAAATTAAGTCTGTAAAAATAACATAGTTTGACTAAAAGATAGATGACAAGGACCTTGGGTCTTATATCTATGTTAATAAGTTTTGTGCCAAGGTGGCAATTTCAGAAGGTTCAATCTCTTTAATAGAAAAGTCTTCTTTGTTAAGTTTTAAAGGATTAACCTTAGAAGGGGATTCTATAGCTTTATTCTGTGTTGTTTCAAAAATCATTTTTGAAGCGGGAGTGGGACCAAATAGGGTGATTGATGGGATGTTCATTGCCCAAGCTATATGAGTTGGACCTGTGTCATTTCCTATACATAAGGCCATGGAAGCTATATGCTCAGTGAGTTGGGGAAGGCTCATTTTTTCTGTTAAGCGAGCATTAGGGATGTTCTTTTGTATGTACAAGGCATCTTCTTTTTCTTGTGGTGAACCCCATATAAGAGAAATGTCATAGTCCTTAAGAAGTTTGGCAAGTTGGACAAATCTCTCTTTTGGATAGACCTTTGAAGGCCAGGATGCACCGATAACAAAGGCGATAGCCTTAGGTGAGACTTCCGCACTAGATGTCTGTAGAGAAGGCTTTTTGTCTAAAAGCATCTCTTTAGTCAGACTAAAGTCCAAGGCATCTCCCACGAGGTAGCATGAACGCCAAATGGAGTTTTCTGCATAAGGTATGCGCGTGTGGTGCTGATAAAACCAAGAAGCAAGGCTTTCTCTTATAGAGTCTTTGGCAAAGCCAGAAATATTTTTGCCTACAAGTCTCGCAACGATAGCGGACTTTAAAAGACCTTGCAAGTCAATGATATGATCATACTCCCCCAAAGAACGAAGCATTTTTATATTGTGCATAAGTAAAGAAAGTGATTTTGTTTTTTTGGTTCTTGCAATAGAAACACGGTGTACTTTTTCAAGTAAGGGATGATTCTCGATGATAGGTGCAAAACCTTCTTCACATACCCATTCTATTTTAGCCTCAGGAATGGCCTCTTTAATAAATTGTAAGATCGGAGACGAGTTGATGATATCGCCAAGAGCAGAAAGTCTGATAATAAGTATGCGCATTTAAAACTTTATATTTTTCATAATTATAACATTTTAAATATAGCAGTCAGGTCTATATATACTAGTGATTTATAGTGTTTTAAAGAATAATGGACTATACTTGTGAGCATTTAAACAGATATTACTAATTCTAAAGGAAAGATATGGACAAGTATGATCTATCATTGAAGTTTAAAGAAATGTCAATTCTTTATGTTCAAGAAGATAGTCATACGCGTCTACACTACACCAAAATATTAAAAAGCCTTTCCCCAAAAGTACATGTTTGTGTTGATATAAAGGATGTACTCAGTGAATATGCGAAGCTCTGTCCAGATCTTCTTATTATGGATATGGGTTTAGAGGACTCCCCAGAGTATAAGGTTTTAAGTGAGCTTCGTGAACACGATGAGGACCTTTTTGTCTTGATCTTAAGTAAACAGACGGAGCCTCAGTATCTTCAAAAAGCCATAGACTTTAATGTAAGTTCTTATTTAATAGAACCGGTGACAAGAGAACAATTTATAAAAGCATTTGAAAAGATCATGCAAAAGTGTTGTAAACAAAAAGATCAAAAGAGTGTTTATTTGGACGAAGAGCTGTATTACCAAGCGAGTATCAAAGCTTTGATACATGAAGGTGAAAAGGTAAATCTAAACAAAAAAGAGGCAAAACTTTTAGAATACTTTCTTTCTTATCAAAATGTGCTTTTAACTTATACACAGATAAAAAAGCATATCTGGCCTGGACTGGATGTCAGTTCAGCTTCTTTACGAACCTTGGTGAAAAACTTACGTAAAAAAGGGATGTCAGAACGTATTCAAAATATCTCTGGCAGTGGTTATCTTCTTCAAAGTCCTTCTTAAACACAAAGTACACACTTAACTATCATATACTGACGGTATGAAAAATCTAACATTAGTAATTACCTTGTTATTATTTCCATTGGCTATATGGGCTGAAAGTCCAGATGAAAGAGAAGTCTTAGAATATTCTGACCTTCACATCAATAATACCCTGAGTCTGTACGCTGGAAAAATCAATATGGACTATTTTGATGATTCTGATGCCTATAGTGTAGGAGTACTCTTAAAAGAGGATACAGACTCAAATATGCAGTTCGCTCTTGGATATGCACAGCCGGTTTCTAATTTTGACTTTTTTTCAGAAGCAAATATTGACAAATTACACGTCAAAAAAGACGAGGGAATCCTTTTCTTTGTAAACTGCAATTTTTAAAATGCTATAATCCCCTAATTAAATATTTGGGGACTTTATACATGAAATATACATTACTACTTACACTTTTATTAGGCTTGAGCTTACAGGCAGACTATGTGAAAAAAACTATTGGGGCCTGTTCTTCTGAAGAGACTCTTCTTGAGCTGCAAGAATATTCAAAAGAACACATGATTGAAAAAGGTGGTCTTGAGTTAGAGATGTGGTTAATGAGCCATGACTGCAAGGTTATTGATAAAAAGACCAAGGTAGAAGTGCTTGATTATACAGGTAAGAGAAAAGAAGTCTTAAAGGTCTTGTTGAAGAAATCTGGAGAAGTTGTTTATACCATAAACAAGGGCATCCAGATAGAACAGCCTGGACAAAAAAACATTTTATATAAATTCTAAAAGAGAAGAACGTGAAGAAGATAACTGCTTATGCCTTTGTCTTTACTCTTTTTATCTTAGTCCTCTTTATCAAACCAATTTCCATCTATATACTAGAAACTTCTTTAAGTTCACTTCTTGAAACACCAGTTAAGACCATTGACTTTAAACTGCTTAGTCTGGACTTGCTGGCTAGTATCAAAGAAGATGACAACCTCGCCCATGTAAAAGTAAATAGTCTTTACCCCCTTCAAGTCGATGCTACCTATGAGGGAAATATTGATGCCTTTAAGGTTTATCATCCTTTAAAAGCCCAAGGTAAGTTAAGTGGGACGGTGGCGTATAAAGACCATTTAGACATTAATGCTGAGCTTTTGACTATGGGGGCTGAGCTTAATGTTAGTGTTCAAGAAGAAGGTGCTAACTGGGCAGTACGAAGTGATATCAAGGGTTTAGACCTACATAGCCTGCAAAAAGAAAATAATCTTTCTGTAAACATGTCGGGTTTACTTGATGCCAAGATAGACTTTCATACGCAAAAAGACTTTGTTGTTAAGATAAGTTCACCAAAGATAAAGGTGCATAAACAAGAGCTCAAAGAACTCAACCTTAGCATTAATGATGACGATCATCTTATTCAAGTTTACGCTTTGTTTGATGCACCTAACATTGACTATAAGGGTGTTTGGTTTAACTATAAAAAAGCTAATAAAAGCTTTGATGCCAGAGTGGATCTACGAGTTAAAAGGGCATCAAATGATATGCTGCTTGAGCTAAAAGGTGAACACAACGATACGACTGTGAGTGCACACTTAGATGGCCATATTGCTGCTTCAAAGTTTTTTGTTAAAAATATACTTTATGATTTAGACACGAGTGCTGCAAGTGCTGATATAGACATCCAACTCAAACAGATACAAAGGCATCAAACTATTATCAAGGAGTTTGGGCTTGATCTTCAAGGTGAACTTGAGGCTAAGGCAAGGCTTTTGTATAAAAATGAAAAACTTTTCTTGGATATAAACACTCAAAGTCTAGGTGGAGATTTACAGGCTTTATATCAAGATGATGCTCTTAGCTGGAAGGCTAAATCTTTATCTGTGCAAAAGATTTTACATATATTAAAGATGAATCAGAACATGGTGTCTTTTATAGATACCGAGGGAACCTTTAACGAGGAAGGTCTAAGGGCTAGCTTAGAAACAAACTCTTTAAAGATTGACAAAACAGAGATAAAAGATCTACAGATAAGTACAGAAGGTAAGCTTGATGATCTAAGACTGCAAGCCAGTGCAAAAACTCCTTATGCTCATATACAGAAGGCTTCTTTACATCTAACAGAGCTTAAGGACATCAATTTAAGTGCGGCTCTAACAACGCCGTATACCAATGAACCCATCTCTTTGGAGGGACAAGTCACTTATGAAAACGCTCAAGGGGAATTGACACTGCAAGCTCACTCGAAAGAGTTCAAACTAGATGTTTATAGAACGGTCTATAAAGATGAAGTTCTAAGTGGAAACTATAAGGCTCTTATTTACCCGGAGCTTTCTAAGTTGAAAGAGGAACTTCATCTAAAAGGAGATTTTTCGTATATCGAAGACCTTGTTCTTGTAGCTAATACTAAAGACTTTGGTGGAAAGTTAAGAGCAGAGTTACAAGGTGAACAGATAGACGTGAAGGGAAAAAATATAAAAATACAAAGGCTGCTTTCCCAACTCAAAACGCCTTCATACCTCAAAGGAAAAGCTGACCTATATATGCGAGGAAATTTTGATAAACAAAGTTTTTCTTTGCAAAGTAGAAGACTGACCTTAGATAAAAAAGAGACAGGCTTAGATGAAAACCTGTCATGTGCAATAAAGGGAAACCTAAACTCAAAACGACTCTATATTCAACCTGAGATTATAAACCGATACCTGCATATAGAAGATGGGAATATCTCATTTAAGATGCAAGAAGAAGAGCTTTCAGTACGTTTGCCTATTCGGGTAAAACATGAAGATCAGCATCTAAACCTTGAATTAAAAACTGAACTTGGTCTGAAGAAGGGTATTGAGGGAAGACTTGAACTTCGCAATGAAAAAGACTTCTTTATCCTCAAAGACCTAAGCTATAAGGAGAAAAAACTCTATACAAAGGCACAGTTACATATTAATGATCTTAACGCTTATGCCAAAATACTTAAGCAAGAGTTTTATGGTCCCGTGGATATAGATGCAAAAGTAAAATATGCAGATGAAAAACCAGACCTTAGTCTCACAACAGATAGCTTAGGCGGGGAGTTGAATGTCTTACTCAAAGATAAAGACTTAGAAGTGAAGCTTGAAGACATTCTTGTTACTAAGGTAGGTTATCTGATGAAGAAAGACGAGGGTGCTTCCACCAGTGGAAAGGTGAATGGTCTTTTACTCTATAACCTAAAGAAAAAACAGGGCGATATGGAACTAACTGGAAGGGACATACAAGTCAAAGGTATAGATATTGATAAGACGCTTCAAGAGTATCAAGATATCTTGGGTCTGAATATCTTTGCTATGGGAGACACGTTAGTTAAAAGTCGTTTGACAAAAAATGATGATATGAATCTATCCACCCAAGTCAAGCATGTTGAACTCGATGTTGAAATCACCCCTGAACTTATCATCTCCAAAGATGTGGCTATGGCTACAGCCAACAACCGCTTTGCTATGAACACAAGTCTAAAGCACAATGGGGATATCAAAGACTTCGAAATTGCCATCTTAGACATACAAGGCTGCGCCGTAGTGAGACAAAAGCTCAAAGGCAATATCAAGTCACCTAAGCTTGTCGATACAAAGGGAACAGCTGTGGTAGTCTTAGGCCAGGCCCCGATACAGATACTCAACACCGGTGGAAAAATTGTGACGGCAGGAGCAGGTCTTTTAGACTCAGCTGCTTCGTTTGTATGGGAAAAGGGCTTACGACAAGACTCTAAGGTCACTCTTGTTAAAGACACGTTGACAAAAGGCTCAAACATCTTCTCTTCAGGTAAAGATATGATCGTTAGTGGTGAGTGTAAGGTCTTCTACACGGGAGCAGTACAAGCCCCCTGACTAAGAACAATCACAAACAAAATCCACCCAATGCAAAAGGCTACAGCCTAATGACATAAGCTTTTGCTGAGGTTTTAAAAGAGAAGGAACTTAGTTAGTTATATTGCATTTGATAGATGACTCCATAAATCAGATATTTCATTTCTATATCGATAACAAGCTATGATTAATGTAATTATCCAACTAAGAGGTCGTAATTGAGAGAATATTGAAACTAATTTTTGTATTTTCGATTGGTGCTTTATAAGTATTTTATTACCTGTTTCATCGACTAATGGACCTTCATACAAATACTTAAAATCCTTTGTTGGTATGGTCCAACCATTTTTCATTTGATGTTTTCTTGGGAAACCAACAATTGGCACATTGTCATGTTTGATAGCATTTGGGCATGATATCATTTCCGAACTGTCCCATTTTTTTACTGACCACCAGTATAAGTCAGCTACTGTGTGCTTTTTTCTCCAAAAGAAATCAATGATTTTATAGAATACACTTAGTGGTTTATGTCTTATTTCTGATGTTTGCGTATCAATATACCAATGCTCATCAAAGGAATTAATTTCTTTTTCCCTTATGCGTGATTCTGATGGTGTTAGTTTGTTCATTCAATTCCATATAACTCTTAAATATCTAATATAATACAGGAGTATCGCTGAAATGGAAGTAGTATCTAACATTAAATATAGTCATTGAAATAAGCTAAAAGCTAGCTTTTAGCACTATTTTGTCTTTAATTAAGGCAGAAATATGCGAGGTATACGTAAGTATTCGAGTGTGTTGATAACGAAAAGTAAAGGGAAAAGAGTGCTAAAAGTGGTGCCTCGTCTCGGAATCGAACCAAGGACACAATGATTTTCAGTCATTTGCTCTACCGACTGAGCTAACGAGGCACTTTTAGTATAGAAAGTTTCTTAAATAAATGAAATGGTGCCTCGTCTCGGAATCGAACCAAGGACACAATGATTTTCAGTCATTTGCTCTACCGACTGAGCTAACGAGGCATGTCATATATTTAAGAGACGAAATAATAACCTAGGGGTCGTTACAGAAAGCTTAAAGTAGGGCAAACTTTTTAAATTCATCCCCTCTTTGTCCGTAGGAACTAAACTGATCAAGACTAGCGGCAGCAGGAGAGAGTAAAACGGTACGTTCTAAGTCATCTTTAGTAGAAATATTTTTACAAGCATTGTCAAGAGTTTTATACCCCTTTGCCTGCAGTTTGAATTCTGATGCAAGCTTTAAGAGCTTGTCTTCATTACTTCCAATAGCATAGATATGAACATCTAAGTCCTTAAGTACTTCAAATAAGGGTTTAAGGTCAACACCCTTGTCATCTCCACCGAGAATTAAAGACAGGGGTTTGTCCTTGTAAGTAAGAACGGCTTGCAAGGTAGCATCCAAGTTGGTCGCTTTGGAGTCATTTACCCAAAGCCTTCCCTTTTTATCATGCAGTTCTTCTTGTCTATGAGCATCTAAAGGCATGGCATTGACAAGCTCATAATCACACTCGTCAAAAAGGATCTTTGAGACACCAAGTGCAAGCAGGGCATCTTGTAAAAAAGCACCTTTAAAGCGTAGTCTTGCTATATCTATATCAAAGTAAGAGGCTAAGTCTTCATTACTTTCGTAACAGATCTTCATTGCCTTAGTGGGATAGTTCTCATACTTTTTTGGAATGATTACGGCATCTCCCTCTTTCATCATAGTAAGGGGTTTGAGCTTTGATTCTTCATACTCAGACATAGAACCGTGCCAGTAAAGATGGTCAGGCGTGATAGGCAGAAGAACATAGACCTGAGGAACAGCCTTGTTAGTATAGTGAAGGGTAAAAGAAGAGGTCTCAAGTATCCATAAAGAGGCTTCTGTATCTAACTCTGCCAAAGGGGTCCCGATGTTTCCACCTGCAAGAGAACCATGAGAAGCCAACAGCGTTTGTATCATCTGTGTTGTGGTTGTCTTACCGTTGGTGCCTGATATCCAAACTGAGGGTGGCATCTCATCTGCAAAGTAGTCGTACTCGCTTATAAGGTTTTGTGCCTGTTTAATAAGCGGATGGGAAGGAGCCATCCCTGGTGAGGGTATTTCACAATCAGAATACTTTGCTTCAAATTCTGATGAGGGTTTTAATTGGTTGCCGTCTTCATCTGTGTGCGGTTTAGAGACATTGTCATCATAAAAAGTACTTGGACCTATTTTCTTGGCAATTGCGCGGGTTGTCTTGCCGTAACCAAAAAGTGAAAGAGCCATCTCTAACGAATCTTTAATGAGATAAGTGCAACTAAGTTAGAAAGCATAGCAATAATCCAAAACCTGACAATAATCTTGTTTTCAGCCCACTCTTTCATCTCAAAGTGATGATGGATAGGTGCCATTAAAAAGACACGTTTTTGTCTAAGTTTGTAAGAACCGACTTGCAAGATAACAGAAACGGTTTCAATAACAAAAATAAGACCGATGATAACGAGTAAGACCTCTGACTTTCCGATGATACCCATATAGGCGATAAAGGCACCAATCGGAAGAGAACCACTGTCACCCATAAAGACTTCTGCCGGATGACAGTTAAACCATAAAAAGCCTGTTATCGCACCGATAAGCGCGGCGGCAATAATAACTACCTCACCTACGGCAAAGTTAGGGAGTAAGAGGTATTTAGAGATGATGGCATTACCTGTGATATAAACGATAACCGACAGAGACATCAGTGAAAAGATAGAAGGAACAGAGGCAAGTCCGTCAAGCCCATCCGTAAGATTAACAGCGTTTGAGGTTCCAATCATCACTATAACCCAAAAAGCGATGGCAAAGATACCCATATCAAAAAGAGGTTGTTTTAAAAATGGAATATAAAGGTCTGTATTAAAATCAGCATAAAAGTAGAGGTACAAACCAACAATAGTTGCTGATAAGATTTGTAAAATAAGTTTTGCTCTCGCAGACAGGCCGGCAAGGTTTTCATTTTTTAAGACCTTGGAAAGATCATCTTGCAGACCAATTAAAGCAAAAAGTGTAAGCGTTAAGAGTCCCCCCACTACAAAATAAGAGTTTAGTTTAGCGGTTAGTACGGTAGAGATTATGGTGGCAGCTAAAAAGACAATCCCTCCCATAGTCGGTGTTTTTGCCTTGTGCTGATGAGAGTCTGGAGCATGATCATTAATAGGCTGTTCACATCTGTCCTGAGCCCATTTGATAAAGCGCGGCATCACGAAAATAGTAATAAGTAAGGCGATAAAAAAGGCAAAACCGGCACGTACGGTGATGTATTGAAAAAGGTTGATATCAAGATGTCGGTAGAGCCAATAAAGCATAAGTCTTCTTTGTGTTATAGAAATAAAAGTGACATTTTAGTATAATCGCGCTAATACAAATATTAATAGACTTTTTCCAAGTATATTAGAAAATAAAAATGGAGTGATTACCTTGGCAAAAAAAGCGATACTCGTTATTACTGATGGTATAGGTTATTGTGAACGTACAGAATATAATGCCTTTTATCATGCAAACAAACCGACTTATGATAGACTTTTTAAAGAAACGCCACACTCGTTAATCGATACCTTTGGTCTAAGCGTAGGTCTTCCCGAAGGACAGATGGGTAACTCTGAAGTAGGGCACTTAAGTATTGGAAGCGGACGTATACTTTATCAAGACCTTGTAAAGATATCTTTAGCACTTCAAGAAGATACGCTAAAAGACAATGAGGTATTAAAAGATACATTAAAAGCAAGCAGTAATGTACATATTATGGGTCTGTTGTCTGATGGTGGGGTTCACTCCCACATTACCCATCTTATAGGTGTGGCTCGTATCGCAGAAGCTGAGGGCAAAAAAGTCTACATGCATCTTATAACAGATGGACGCGATGTTTCGCCTACTTCTGCAAAAGAGTATATATCTCAAATCGAAGAAATCTGTAATGAGAATATCTCTATTGCAAGTATTGCCGGACGTTTTTATACTATGGACAGAGACAACAGATGGGAAAGAGTTGAACCTGGTTACAGAGCTATGGTGGATGCCACTCCCAAGTCTGAACTGTCCGCTCAGGATTATATTGATGCTTCTTATGCGAAGGATGAGACAGATGAGTTTGTTCAACCCAGCGCATTTTCTGGATATGAAGGAATGCAAGAAGGCGATGCTTTCATATCTGTGAACTTTCGTTCAGACAGAGTCCGTGAGATTACAACGGCACTTGGAGACAGTACATTTGGTGGTTTTGAACGAGAGTTTAAAAATCTTCATATAGCTACAATGACAGAGTACAATAAAAGCTTTTCATATCCGGTGATGTTTCCAAAAGATGCGCCTGTTAACACCTTGGCAGAAGTGATTTCAAAAGCAGGTCTAAGTCAACTTCACACGGCTGAGACAGAAAAATATGCTCACGTGACCTTCTTTTTAAATGGCGGAGTTGATGAGCCATTCTTAAATGAGACAAGAGTACTTATCCCTAGTCCCAAGGTAAAGACTTATGATGAAAAGCCTGAGATGTCTGCGCCTGAAGTTGGAACTGCGGTTCGAAAGGCAATGGATGAGAACACAGACTTTATTGTTGTTAATTTTGCAAACGGAGATATGGTCGGTCACACAGGAAATGTAGAAGCCTCCATCAAGGCTGTTGAAGCAGTCGATAAAGAGTTAGGTCAGATTTTGGACAAGGCTAAAGAAAATGATTATGCCTTTGTCTTAACTTCAGATCATGGAAACTGTGAAGAGATGAAAGATGAGTTAGGAAACATACTGACTAACCATACAGTTGGTAAGGTTTGGTGTTTCGTAGAAGCAGAGGGTGTCAAAGAGGTGAAAACAGGCGGTTTGAACAATATCGCTCCAACAGTTCTTTCTCTAATGGGTTTAGATATTCCATCTGAGATGGACGAGTCATTAATATAAAACAAGGAAATAAGATATGAAATTTAGTGGTAAAAATGTATTGGTTACAGGTGCAAGTAGAGGTATTGGAGCTGAGTTAGCAAAGGGTTTAGCATCTTACGGTCTTAAGGTATGGGTAAATTATCGTTCGGGTGAAGCAGAAGCAAAAGCTGTTAAAGAAGCTATTGTCTCTGCGGGTGGATCTGCTGAGGTTATCGGCTTTGATGTTTCAAATGAAGAAGCTTTTGTTAATGGTATCAAAGAGATTATTGCTGCAGATGGCGAGCTTGCTTACCTTGTGAACAATGCGGGTATTACCAATGATAAATTAGCAATGCGTATGAAAAATGAAGACTTTATGTCAGTGATCAATGCCAACCTTACTTCGGTATTTACAGGATGTAGAGAATTCTTTAAAGCTGCACGTAAAAAGAAGTTTGGTTCCGTTGTAAACATCTCTTCTATTGTTGGTGAGACAGGAAATGCAGGTCAAACGAACTATTCTGCTTCTAAGGGCGGTGTTATCGCTATGACTAAGTCATTTGCTATTGAAGCAGCTACTTCAGGTATTCGTTATAACACTATTACTCCGGGCTTTATCGCTACAGATATGACAGATGAGTTAAGCGATGAGATTAAAGATGCATTTACGGCTAAAATACCTATGGGACGTTTTGGAAAGCCTTCTGAAGTTGCTGAAGCAACAGCCTTTTTATTATCAGATCATTCATCATATATTACAGGTGAAGTTCTAAAGGTAAATGGTGGGATGAACATGGCCTAAGGCCGGTTCTTCACCTTTATTCTCCCCCCGAGTACTTCAGTCGCCTTCATCTAATCATTAAGTTTTTTTGTTCTTATTATTTTACTGTTTAAGTTAAGTATGATATAATTCCCCTCATAAAATAATAGTTAGGAGCTCTAATGGCACTTTTAGACGATATCAAAGAAGTAGTAGTTGAACAATTAAGCGTAAGCGCTGATGAAGTAAAAGAAGATGCGAAGTTCGTAGAAGATCTTGGCGCTGACAGTCTTGACGTAGTTGAACTAGTAATGGCACTTGAAGAAAAATTCGACATTGAAATCCCAGATGACGAAGCTGAAAAAATTCAAACTGTAAAAGATGTAGTTACTTATATCGAAAGTAAATAATTAGGGTCTCCCTAATCTTTAGAAAGCACTAACAAGAGGCCTTCAATCAAGAAGGCTTTTATGGATTTGCTTTTTTAACATATTCTGTTTTTATACTTTTATTTATTAAAAATCAAAATATAAGAACATATTCCTAGGAGTAGACGTGAGAAGAGTTGTAGTTACTGGAATCGGAATGATTACCGCAGTTGGAAATGATAAAGAGACGGCTTTTAAAGCAATTTGTGATGGTGAATGTGGAATTGGTCAAATTTCATTATATGACACTGAAGGTCACGCAGTAACTATCGCTGGTGAGGTTAAAGACTTCGATCCAGCTACAGTTATGGCACCAAAAGAAGTAAAAAAAGCCGACCGTTTTATTCACCTTGGTCTTAAGGCTGCTAAAGAAGCGATGGAAGATGCAAACCTTCCTGATGATATCGACAAGGAACGTTTTGGTATCTCTGCGGCTTCAGGTATTGGTGGTCTTCCTGCAATTGAGAAAAACTCTATTATCCTGAATACACGTGGTCCTAAACGTATCTCTCCATTTTTTATTCCTTCAGCACTTGTAAACATGCTTGGTGGGTTTGTGACGATTGAACATGGTCTACAAGGTCCTAACCTTTCATGTGTAACTGCATGTGCAGCTGGTACTCATGGTATCTCTGAAGCGGCTAAGACAATTATGTGTAACGGTGCAGAACAGATGCTAGTTGTAGCGGCTGAATCTGCAATTACAGGTGTAGGAATCGGTGGTTTTGCCGCGATGAAAGCACTTTCTACTCGAAATGATGATCCTCAAACAGCTTCACGTCCATTTGATGCAGAACGTAATGGTTTTGTTATGGGTGAGGGTGGAGCGGCACTTGTACTTGAAGAGTATGAGTCTGCAAAGGCACGTGGTGCTAACATCTATGCTGAGCTTATTGGTTTTGGTGAGAGCGGTGACGCAAACCACATTACAACACCGACATTAGAAGGTCCGCTTCGTGCTATGAAAGCTGCTTATAAAATGGCAGGCGAGCCAAAGGTTGATTACGTAAATGCTCACGGAACATCAACACCGGTAAATGATAAAAATGAAACAGCAGCAATGAAAGAACTTTTTGGCGGAAAAGAGAACTGCCCAGCAGTATCTTCTACTAAGGGTCAAACAGGTCACTGTCTTGGTGCAGCTGGCGGTATCGAAGCAGTTGTTTCTCTTATGGCAATGCGTGACGGTATCTTGCCTCCAACGATCAACCACTCTAATCCAGATGAAAACTGTGATTTGGATATCGTTCCTAACAAGGCGCGTAAGGCTGATCTTAATGTTGTAATGAGTAACTCGTTTGGTTTCGGTGGAACAAACGGTGTTGTAATCTTCAAAAAAATCTAAAGGACTTCTTTGGCTACTTATTTAGGCTTCGAGCAAAAAATCAAGCAGATCCAAGAAGACATCATCGCAGCAGAAGTACGTCACGATGAGCACGCTGCTGAGATCTTACAAAAAGATTTAGATAAAGAGGTTAAAAAGACCTATTCTAATCTTACCCCTTTTCAAGAACTTCAATTAGCACGTCATCAAGACAGGCCTTATACTATTGACTATATAAATTTACTCATGCATGACCATTATGAGATTCATGGGGATAGACACTTTGCTGATGATAATGCGATTGTCTGTTATATTGGTTATATCGGTGAGCAACGTACTGTTGTTATTGGTGAGCAAAAAGGTCGCGGCACAAAGAATAAACTAAAGCGCAACTTTGGTATGCCAAATCCTGAGGGGTATAGAAAAGCACTTAGAGCAGCTAAGATGGCAGAGAAATTCGGTATCCCTGTTATGATGCTTATTGATACTCCGGGTGCTTATCCAGGGCTGGGTGCAGAAGAGCGTAACCAGTCAGAAGCTATTGCAAGAAATCTTATTGAACTTGCTGAACTAGATACACCTACGGTTTCAATCGTTATCGGTGAAGGTGGTTCAGGTGGAGCACTTGCTATCGGTGTGGCTGATAAGCTTGCTATGATGCGTTATTCTGTGTTTTCTGTTATCTCACCTGAGGGTTGTTCGGCGATTTTATGGAATGATCCTACAAAGGCTGAGTCAGCGACTAAGGCACTTAAGATCACCTCTAAAGACCTCTTAGAACTTGACCTTATTGATGATGTTATTGATGAGCCTTTAATCGGTGCACATAGAGATAAAGAAGGTGCAGCAAAAGCTATGGGTGACTACTTCTTGGCATCAATAGCTGAACTTCAAGCTATGAGTTCTGAGGAACGCATGGAAAAACGTTATGCTAGACTGACTTCACATGGTGAGTTTAGCGAATAAGCTACTCTGCTCTTATAAAATAGATTAAACACATGAAGGGTTAAAAGGCATTGTGTCTTTTAGCCCTTTTTTGGTTCTATAGGTCTTTCTTTTATTTTTTCAGTCTTAGGCTCTTTTCGAAGTCTAGGTGCTTCTTTTGAAAACCTTAGTAAATCTTCAACCATACTCACTTTTTTTGGTAGTTTATCTATAGATTTTTTCATTAACTCTAAGGCAGTTATTGCGTCGGACAAGGCTCTATGATGGTCTGCATCTGTGTGTAGATGCAGGGTCTCATTAAGATGTTTTAGGCCATATCGTTCAGCTTTAAGGGTACGTTGTGCCAACTCAAAAGTACAAAGCTTTCTGTTTGCCAAAGGCTCAAGGCCTACTCTTTCCATCATAGCCGAGGTAAACCTGTAATCAAACTTTACATCATGTGCAACAAAGACGGCATCACCAAGAAACTCTCTAAATTTAAACATGACCTCTTTTAAAGCAGGTGCTTTAAGAGTGTCTTCTAAAGAGATACCGGTGAGTTCTTGTATCATGATAGGAATACTGTCACATTGCACAAAAGACTCAAACTCATCTATGATCTTTCCATCTTGGTACATCACAGCGCCCAGTTCAATCATAGTATGGCCCTTGGAAGGTTTAGAACCATTGGTCTCTATATCCATGATACAAAACTTTCCATGGCTTAGAGGCTGAATAGCCGTTTTATAGAGGTATTTTCCCTGATGTTCATGCAAGGGTAAGCCTTGGGCTCTAAGCAGCTCTATCAGAAAGTCCGGTTCGCCAAATTTAGAAAGTGCTTTGAAGAATTTTAGTTTAGGGATACCTTGCTGTGAAAGGGCACTGTGTAGTTTGGTTAGCATTTAACTGCATTTATAAAGTCAAAAACTTTTTTAGGGTCTTTAATACCCTTAGAGATCTCTACACCGGAACTAACATCTAAGGCATAAAAACCGTAAGGTAGACACTCTTTTATATTATCAGAAGATAAGCCGCCTGCTAAGATGACCTTAGAGCAGTCGATATCATCAAACCACTCCAGGTTTAAACGTTTACCCATTCCGCCATAAGCTTCACAATAGGCATCAACTAAACGGTAGGCACTTTCATCTGCTTTAATGTCCTCAGGACTTTGAGCACGTATTACTTTGATATAAGGAAGCTCAAGCGCATCACATAGCTCATCGCTTACATCAAAATGAAGTTGAATAAGAGTGATACCTGAAGCCTTTGCTATAGCATTGATAGTCTCTGCATCTTCATTGACAAAAAGACCGACCTTCTCTACAAAGGGAGGAAGTTGTGAGGTGATTGCTTTGGCCTGATCTGCGGTGATGTATCGAGGTGACTTTTTATAAAAAACAAAACCGAGGGCATCCGCCCCTGCCTTAACAGTATCTTGGGCATCTTTCAAGGTAGTGATTCCGCAGATCTTTACTTTCAAAATTAGACTTTTAAGTTAGCAATAGCAGTTTCATAAGACTCATGCTTAAACACGTAAGAGCCGGCAACACAAACATCAACACCTGCGTCGCGTAACATCTCGATATTGTCAGCCGTAACACCGCCATCTATTTCAATAAGGCAATTTGGATTAATTCTATCTCTAAGTGCAGCAAGACGTTTGATTTTTTCAACAACATTAGAAATAAACTTCTGTCCGCCAAAGCCAGGGTTAACGCTCATAACAAGTACCATATCTAAATCAGCTAGAAGGTATTCAACAGCTTCAGCAGGTGTGTGAGGATTTAAAACTACACCGGGCTTAATGCCTAACTCTTTAATGTACTGAACCAAACGGTGAGGATTTTTCTCTTCTTCCATATGAAAGGTTATATATCCTGGTTTAAGTGGAGCAAAAAGGTCCACAAAAAAAGTATTGTTCTCAACCATAAGGTGAACATCTAAAGGCTTAGTGGCAGCCTTAGCCACAGCAGAAACAACAACGGGCCCGATGGTTAGGTTAGGTACAAAGTGACCATCCATTACATCTACATGAACGAGATCACATCCTGCTTCGCAAATGGCCTTGACATCGTGTGCTAAGTTACCAAAATCAGCCGATAAAATACTTGGAGCTACAAGCATAGATTTCCTTGAAAAATGTCTTTAATAGACATAAATTATTATAGTGGTGAAATTATAGCGTGTATTGGAAAAAAGGGGCTTAGAGCTAAAGACTAGCTCTAAGGTTACTAGAAAGTATAATCAAATGCCACATATGCATTTTGGTAGTTTTTAACATTCTCAGGACCAAAGTCAATGGATGCCCATGTTCCTTTAACGCCAAGTTCAAGGGTGATATCTGCAGGGAAGTCTAAAAATATACCGGCTTGTCCGCCACCCATAGCACCTTCATCATCATCAAGATTATCTGGTTTAACCTGCACAGCGCCACCATGAAGACCAACAAAACCACGAATAGCAAAAGAGTCATTAAAACGGTAAGACCTTGGAGTTATAGCATCAAAGTTCAAGGCTATTGAATGTAAGTCAGCATCATCTAATCCAGCTGTTTCTGCACTTATATAAACACGTCCTGTATCTTTGATAAACCCTAGACGCAGACCATAGCTTCCGCCTCTTTGAGACTCATTTGGTTCAACGTTAACACCTGTTGATCCTGCTTGAAGACCAATAAAGCTGTCAAAGTTCTCAGCATGTGTTAGTGTGCCTAAGGTTAGTAAAGCAAGTAATAATATTTTCTTCATTTTTATCCCTTGTTATAGTTAGAGATATTGTACAGTTTTTTTTTGAGATGAAGTTTATAAAGAACCATTTTACGGTTCTTTATGGTTTTTTGCATAAAGTGAGACAAGGGGTCCAGCGCTTAGGCCATGTAAAAAGATACTTAAGAGTATGGTTAAGGTGACGACTGCGTAGATTGTCTCATGTGTTTTAATGGAGATGACTTCATGCACAACAATAAGCACATATAAGATCGATGCAATACCCCGTGGTCCAAACCAAGCAATAAAAAGTTTTGTGCTTAGATCCAGTTTTGACCCAGCAAGACTAAGGACAACAGACAGTATTCTTAAAACACTTAGACTTAAGAGTGAATATAAAAATACTTTCATGTCCCAAAAGTCTATAGTAGCAGGTATAAATAGAAAACGAAAGACCATGAAACTGATCAGAACAAGAAGTTCACTTTCTGTTTCGACGAAGTTTTCCACATTTTCATTGTAAGAAAAATAGCTTAAATATTGTGAGTTAGGAAGTGTGAAAGATTGTGAAATTTTTTAGAAAGATTGAAAGTTTTTGTTTGAGTGAAAAAAGGCAGAGCCTTTTTACATTCCTGGCATTCCGCCCATTCCTGGCATTCCACCCATATCAGCACCGGCAAGACCTTCATCTGCCTGTTTTGCATCATATATAGCTGCTTCAGTTGTTAGAAGCATAGAAGCGACTGAAGTGGCATTAGTAAGCGCAACCCGCTCAACTTTAAATGGATCAATGATCCCAGCTTCAAACATATCTACATACTCACCTGTAGCAGCGTTAAAACCGATAGTCTCAGAGCCAGCATTTTCAATAGTGTTAACAACCACACCGGTATCAAAACCAGCATTTGAAGCGATCTGTTTAACCGGTGCTTTAATAGCACGAAGAATGATCTCTGCACCAATTTTTTGGTCATGTTCCAAGTGATCAATACTGATCTTGGCAGCCGCACGGATAAGTGCTGCACCACCACCGATAACGATACCTTCTTCAACCGCTGCCTTAGTCGCAGAAAGTGCATCATCAACACGGTCTTTTTTCTCTTTCATCTCAGTCTCAGTGGCTGCACCAACCTTGATAACAGCTACCCCACCAGAAAGTTTGGCAAGACGTTCTTGAAGTTTTTCTTTGTCATATTCAGATGTTGTTGTCTCCATTTGAGTCTTGATCTCTGAAATACGAGCAGTCACACCAGCTTTAGCACCGGCGCCATCTACGATAACGGTATTGTCTTTATCAATCACTACACGCGCTGCTTGACCAAGGTCTTCAATACTTGTTCCCTCAAGTGTACGTCCAACTTCTTCAGATACAACCTGTCCACCTGTAAGGACACCGATATCTTGTAACATAGCCTTACGACGATCACCAAAGCCCGGAGCTTTAACAGCAGAGATATTTAAAACACCACGCATCTTGTTTACAACCAGTGTCGCAAGTGCTTCACCTTCAACATCTTCAGCAATGATAAGAAGAGGACGGTTAGTCTTTTGAACCTGCTCAAGTACCGGAAGTAAGTCTTTAAGGTTTGAGATCTTAGAATCAAAAAGAAGAATGAAAGGCTGATCGATCTCAGCTGTCATCTTCTCAGTATTAGTGATGAAGTACGGGCTTAGGTAACCACGGTCAAATTGCATACCCTCAACTACGTCAAGCTCATCAGCAATACCTTTGGCTTCTTCAACAGTGATAACACCATCTTGACCAACCTTATCCATAGCTTCAGCAATCATATCACCAATAGCTGTATCTGAGTTAGCAGAGATAGAAGCAACTTGTGCAATCTCATTTTTCCCGCCAACAGTCTTAGATGCTGCTTTGAGGTTTTCCAGGATAGAAGCAGTTGCCTTGTCCATTCCACGTTTTACTTCTACAGGGTTAGCGCCTGCAGTGATATTACGAAGACCTTCTTGATAGATAGCATTTGCAAGTATTGTCGCGGTTGTTGTACCGTCTCCCGCTTCATCAGCAGTTTTAGATGCAACTTCTTTTACCAGTTGAGCACCCATATTTTCAAGAGTGTCTTGAAGTTCGATCTCACGTGCTACTGAAACACCATCTTTAGTCAATGTTGGCGCACCAAAACTTTTTTGGATTAATACATTACGACCGCGTGGCCCCATGGTTACTTTTACTGCGTCTGCAAGTTTTTGAACACCGAGTGCAAGTTTATTACGAGCCTGGTCTGAAAAAATTATCTCTTTTGACATTTTATAAAATCCTTAATTTATTTTATGATGCCAAGAAGGTCATCAGTTTCGATTACTAGGTAGGTTGTTCCATCTAATGTAAGTTCACTACCTGTATATTTTCCAAATACAACGGTATCGTTAACCGCTACGTTTTCTACTTCAGTACTTACTGCAAGAACCTTGCCTTGAGACGGCTTTTCTTGAGCAGAATCAGGAATATAAATACCTGAGGCGGTTGTCTTTGCTTCTTCTAGACGCTCTATTAAAACACGTTTTCCAAGTGGTTGAAAATTCATTTTTATTTTCCTTAAATGAGGGTGCTTTGACACCATTATATATATAGCGGAATTCTACATCATTATAAGGAGTATGTCAATGTGTGCAATATTGTTTTTCATTTAAGTGGTTGTCTCCAAAATGTAGAGAAAATATAACCAAACTGTTGTCAAAATATAGTTGATTTGTAACTCTTTAGAGCTTTTTGAGTAATGAAAAACTTATAGTATTCGATAATTTCTATTTGGAGGAAATACTTAAATGAAAAATAAAATTGTCGCGTTATCACTTGCCGCTGCTACATCAATAATATTGATTGGATGTGGAGGATCAGATGAAACTACGGATGTGTCTTTAGGAAATGAGGAAGGATCTGTAGGTCTAGACTTTGGGGATATGAAAGAAACTGAACTTTACGAAAAGTCTTTAGAATACTTGGGTTTCAGTGGTGCAAAGCAAGCTGGATTTACAGATCACATAGCGCGTGAGAACGTAGTTGTTCCATCTGATGCTATTGATTTGGCAGATGGGCTTACCGCAAAGTTTTTAACACGCAATGCGGCAAACAAAGCTGACTTGTTTAACTTTTATCCGGCAGTAAACCCAACACACTTAATAGCATGTATTGAAGGTGGTGTTGAAGACCTTGGCGCAGGTAAACTTAATCCATCGGTACAGAGTTGGGATCTTGAGACAGGTGAAGTCAAGACTATATTACGCGGTATGGAGCGTTGTGACGGTATCCGTACAACAGCATGGGGAACGATGTTGGCAACAGAAGAGACAACAACAGGTCAGGCTTATGAGATTATTGACCCATTAAATGTATCTGAACACACAGTTACGGATCGTGCAGCAGGAACAGTTGTTCAGGCGGATGGTATAACTGTCGCAACGAATATTGTTAAGCGTGATGCACTTCCGACAATGGCGTGGGAAGGTCTTACAGTCCTTGACAATGGTGTAGTGATTGCGGGTGATGAACTTCGTCCGGGCACAGCAAACCCAGATGCAAACGGTGGCTCGATCTTTAAATTTGTTCCAAATACAGCTTATGCAGGAGGTATGATTGCAAACCTCACTGAATCACCACTGACAGCCGGTAATGTATTTGCAATGCAAGTACAGTGTAAAGAAGGAACATCCCAGTATGGTCAAGGTTGTGAGGTAGGTAATGCGACATGGATTCCAGTAACTGCTGCTACTGCTCGTGCAGATGCAGACTTACTTGAGGCAACAGGTTATTATCGTCCAGAAGACCTTCACAAAGATCCGACATATACTGGTGCTGGCGTACGTTTTTGTTGGACGAATACCGGCAATGAAGGTGCTCAGCATTATGGTGAGATCATGTGTGCGATTGACACAGATACAATGAACCTTGTAAATGACGGGACAAGCACAGCTGTTAACCGTTTCGTTGAAGGTGATGAAGAGTTTACATCGGTAGACAGTCTTGAGATCCATCCGGTAACGGGAGACATCTATGGTATCGAAGATCACTCAAATGGTGACATCTGGGCCTGTCTAAAAGATGGAGCTGACCGTGATATCAAAACGGATGGTTGTGTTCGTCTTCTTTCTGTTAAAGATCAGTCAGCGGAACCAACAGGGTTTATCTTTTCAGCAGATGGTACAAAAGCTTATCTAAGTGTACAACATTCAGATGATACAAATATACCTCTTGTTGATGGATATGGTACGGATGATATTATTGTTATCGAAGGGTTTAGGATTCCTGAAGCAACAAAAGACTTCGGTAAAGAAAAGGAAGATGAACTTTATTTTGACTCTAAAAAACATTTAGGTTTCAGCGGTGCCAAGCAAGCTGGATTTACAGATCACATAGCGCGTGAGAAGGTAGTTGTTCCATCTGATGCTATTGATTTGGCAGATGGGCTTACCGCAAAGTTTTTAACACGCAATGCGGCAAACAAAGCTGACTTGTTTAACTTTTATCCGGCAGTAAACCCAACACACTTAATAGCATGTATTGAAGGTGGTGTTGAAGACCTTGGCGCAGGTAAACTTAATCCATCGGTACAGAGTTGGGATCTTGAGACAGGTGAAGTCAAGACTATATTACGCGGTATGGAGCGTTGTGACGGTATCCGTACAACAGCATGGGGAACGATGTTGGCAACAGAAGAGACAACAACAGGTCAGGCTTATGAGATTATTGACCCATTGAATGTGTCTGAACATACAGTGACAGATCGTGCTTTAGGTACGATTGTAAAGTCTGATGGCGTTACTCCGGCAACGAAGATTGTTAAGCACGACAATCTGCCGACAATGGCATGGGAAGGTCTTACAGTCCTTGATAATGGTGTGGTGATTGCGGGTGATGAACTTCGCCCGGGTACAGCAAACCCAGATGCAAACGGTGGCTCGATCTTTAAGTTTATTCCATCTATAGAACACACAGGCGGTATGATCTCTAATCTTTCAGAATCTCCATTGAACAGTGGTAGTGTCTTTGCAATGCAGGTGCAGTGTAAAGAGGGCATATCTCAGTATGGTCAAGGTTGTGAGGTAGGTAATGCTACATGGGTTCCTGTAAATGCAGCAACGGCTCGTGCAGATGCAGATACTAATGAAGCAACCGGTTATTATCGTCCAGAAGACCTTCATAAAGACCCGACATATGAGGGTGAGGGTGTACGTTTTTGTTGGACGAATACAGGTAATGAAGGTGCTCAGCACTATGGTGAGATCATGTGTGCAGTTGATACAGATACCCTTAATGACATTAATGACGGTACAACAACAGCAGTAAACCGTTTTCTTGAAGGTGATGAAGAGTTTACCTCGGTTGACAGCCTGGAAATCCACCCGGTAACGGGAGATATCTATGGTATCGAAGATCACGCTAATGGTGATATCTGGGCCTGTCTAAAAGATGGTGCTGACCGTGATATCAAAACGGATGGTTGTGTTCGTCTTCTTTCTGTTAAAGATCAGTCAGCTGAACCGACAGGGTTTATCTTTTCACCAGATGGAAAAAAAGCTTATCTAAGTGTTCAACACTCTGATGATACAAATATTCCTCTTGTTGATGGATATGGTACAGATGATATTATTGTTATCGAAGGTTTCTCTGTACCCAAGAGATAACTTTTCTAATTAATCCGGCTTTGCCGGATTATCTTCCTTCTCTTTTTGAATGAAATTAATCTGAAATAGGGTAGAGATTAAAAGCAAAAAGTAGGGATATAAGTAGGTGGAATGACTTCTTTTTAGAAAATAAAGAACTCATCTATAAATAAAAGGAAAATAAAAGCTTACCATGGTTATAATTCCACCCTCTTAAGCGTGTCACGGTAGCTCAGCTGGTTAGAGCACTGGTCTCATAAGCCGGGGGTCGGGGGTTCAAGTCCCCCTCTTGACACCATTTTTAAGAAAAACTGCAAGTCAACTTACAAATAACAATAAACCCCAGTAACTAACATTTATTAAACTTTTCTTACAAAACATAATTACTTTACTGTTTTTCATTCATAAGCATGTTTTATTTCTCAATATTAGAAAATCAAATAAGACTATAAGTTTATAGAGTATGTAATATTGAAACACTTTAAGGTGTTTTCATCACTGCATTTCAGTCTATTTTTGGATGAAAAAATGACTAAAACTAGGTGCTTTTATATGAATTAAAAGTAAGCTTAAATGTCAAAATAAACATAATGTTTCTCTTTTCATCTCCTTAATCAAGCTCCTTCACGCGGTACTTTATGATGTTATAGTACCTAAGATACAGCCTTACTCAAAGTCTTAGAAAAGATAGTGAACTTTTTGTGAATGATTTTTAGTATTAAGTTTTATAATATATCACAAAAACAACATAAGAGTAAATTTATAATTATTATAAATATATCATAATTTAATTGCTATAAATAAAACAAATATTTTAACAATCGATTAAGCTTAGAGCACATAGAATCATAAAATTGAAAAAACTTATGAATAAAGGAGACAAAAAATGAAAAAGATTTTAATACTTTTACTAATGTTGGTCTCATTAAATGCTGAAAGCGATCTTGGTATTGACGAAAAATTGGGTGAGTACGTTCCATTAGATCTGACATTTTATGATGAGAATAACAAATCAGTAACATTGAAAAAAATGATGGAAGGGAAACCGACTATCATCACGCTAAATTATTTTAGATGTGCAGGTATCTGTACACCTCAATTAGATGAACTTGCTAAGACCCTAGATAAGCTAGATCTTGCAGAAAACACTGACTATAAGGTTTTAACACTTTCATTTGCAGAAAATGAGACACCACCTTTAGCCGCTGCTAAGCGTAAGACACACTTGGACTCAATGAATAGATCCTATGTAAGAGATGCATGGCATTTTCTTATCTCAGACAAGAACTCAACAGCACAGTTAGCTAAGGCGGTTGGTTTCAAATACAAAAAAGTTGTAAACACGGTTGGTAAAGTGGATTACATCCACGCAGCGGCTTTAATCATGATTTCACCAGAGGGAAAAATCACACGTTACTTAAATGGCGTTGATCAACTTCCTTTTGATGTGAAAATGGCAATTTTAGAAGCGGCAGATGGAAAAGTAGGTCCAACGATTGCAAAATCACTTCTTTTTTGTTTTGAATATGATGCGCAAGGAAAGAAATATATCTTTGCTTGGGAAAAAATAGCGGCAACTGTTATGCTAGTGATTGTTTTTGGTTTCTTTATCTTTCTTATTAAATCAGGTCGTAAAGAAGATGATAGAGAACAACAAGCTCCAAGAGATAAAGAAGAAGAAAAATAAAAGTATTCAAGGCAAGTATTTCTTGTCTTGGACAGCAAAACCAATAAGTTGATTTATAACTTATTGGTTTTGCTGTCTGTATGGTTTGTGGCACCTCTAAAAACTTATTAGAGCTTTTAGAGGTGCCACTGTTAAACCTTAGAGGTAAACAGGGTCAGGTCTTGTCAATGTTTTCATTTGGGAGAATATTCTTGATAAGGCTATTAGTAGTTCTATTAGCTCTTAGAGAAAATAGATGCATTTGATTTTTCACAAGCTTTGAATAGTGGAAAATCATATAATTTAGGAGAGAAAAATGAGTAAAACTTATTTCGACGAAACACACTGTGCTATTGGACATCCCAAAAGCACATTTATGCAGTGGATGCTTACTGTAGATCATAAGCGTATTGGTCTTATGTATGCTGCTGTAATGTTCACATTCTTTTTTATTGCTGTTGCTACAGCATTTTTAATGAGATTAGAACTGTACGCTCCAGGTGCACAGTTTATTGATGGTGATACATTTAATCAAGCATTTACACTTCACGGTGTTATCATGATTTTCCTTTTCATCGTTCCAGGAATTCCTGCGATCTTTGGAAACATTGTTATGCCACTTATGATTGGTGCGAAAGATGTATCTTTTCCACGTCTTAACTGGTTTACTTTCTGGTTATACATCTTAGGTTGTATCATTGCTGTTTCTTCACTATGGGTAGGTAACGGTTTTGCAGATACAGGTTGGACTTTTTATGCTCCATACTCTTTAAATACAGGTACGAATGTAATCTTTACACTAGTAGCTGCTTTTATTCTTGGTATGGCGTCTATTCTTACAGGTCTTAACTTCTTAGTAACGATTCACCGTTTACGTGCTCCAGGTATGACATTTTTCAAAATGCCACTGTTTGTATGGGGTATCTACTCTACGGCATGGATTCAACTTCTAGCAACACCAGTTGTTGGTATTACACTTGTTCTTGCTATCATGGAAAAATACTTCGGTATTGGTATCTTTGATCCTGCAAAAGGTGGAGATCCAGTACTTTTCGAGCACCTTTTCTGGATTTACTCTCACCCAGCGGTTTATCTTATGATTCTTCCTGCTTTTGGTATTATGTCTGAGATTATCCCGGCGTTTTCTAGAAGAGAAATCTTCGGTTACCGTACAATTGCACTTTCATCTGCATCAATTGCAGGTATCGGTTACCTAGTATGGGGTCACCACCTTTATACTTCAGGTATGGCTGATATTGCAAAAGTAATCTTCTCATTCCTAACATTCTTTGTTGCTGTTCCAACTGGTATCAAATTCTATGACTGGATGGCGACACTTTACAAAGGTAAGATTGTTCTTGCTACACCAATGCTATGGGCACTTGGTACAGTAATTACTTTCGCAATCGGTGGACTTTCTGGTGTTACTATTGCTATGGTTGGTGTTGATATTCACTTACAAGATACTTACTATACAATTGCACACTTTCACTATGCTATGCTTGGTGGGGTTGTTTTCTTACTATTCGCTGGTATGCATTATTGGTTCCCACTTGTTACAGGTAAAATGTATTCAGAAGCAAAAGCTAAAATAGCTTTCTATATTGCATTTATCGGTTTCAACGTACTTTGGTTCCCAATGTTTATCGCGGGTTACCTAGGTATGCCAAGACGTTATTTTGATTACCTTCCTGAATTTCAGATCTATCACCAATTCTCTTTCTGGGGAGCAGTGATTTTTATTGCAGGTTTAGTTTATATGTTCTACGTTCTTATGCAAGGTTGGAGAAAAGGGGAAGCTGTTGGTGTTAATCCATGGAATGCAACAACACTTGAGTGGCATATGCCAACATCACCACCACCATTAGAAAACCACACAAAAGTTCCATATGTAGACTTCAACCCATATGAGTACCATCACGGTCAACCAGTGGTTAAATTTGATGAAAATATGAAAAGGATCGACTAATGTCTCATGAATATGTACCAGAGATCGCGGTAGACCGCGAAGGTAAAGAGCATGCTGTCCAAGGATGGCAAGATGACCTTTATGGAGCAAAACTAGGGTTTTGGTTATTCATGTTCACAGAGGTTCTAATGTTTGGTGCTATGTTTATGGCACTGACGTATTATTATACATTACACCACGATGATTTCTTAATTGCATCATCATCTTTAAATAGAGTTCTAGGCGGAACAAATACAGTTATCTTACTGTTTTCAGCACTTACTATGGGTCTTGGGCTATTAAAAATGAAGCACGGCGACGTTAAGGGCGCTAAGCTTATGATTTGGGCAACGATCATTCTTGCGACAGCTTTCTTAGTTATCAAAGGTTTTGAGTGGACTGCTGAGTACCAACACGGTATCTTTTTAGGTCTTGATGCACTTCAAGCTGGAAATGAACACTCTAAGCCATTTGGACAGATTCTGTTCTTTGGTATGTATTTTACAATGACTGGTATCCATGGTTTCCATATTCTTCTTGGAATTGGAATCATGTTCTGGCTATTAATGCGTATTAATTCTGGAAAAGTATCTCCTGAGCATTACATTTTACACTTTAATATTGCACTTTATTGGGATCTTGTACACCTTATTTGGGTATTTGTATTTCCTTACTACTATATGATCGGTGCCGGTCTTACAGGAGGAGCACACTAATGTCTACTGAAACTAAAACATACAAAGAAGAATATGCTGGTTATTGGAAAGTTCTTGCAGGACTTTTACTATTAACAGCATTAACGTTTATTCAACCACATTATTTCTTAGAAAATGCTACATTTGCTGTACAGATGTTAATTGGTACCGTTAAAGCATGGTTAATTCTTATGTACTACATGCACCTTAAAGGTGAAAAAGAGATTATTATGTTCACATACTTCTCTCTGTTTATTGTACTTACATTTTTTGTTATCGTAATTGGTGTAGATGTTGCAAATATCCAATTTGCAGATTTAAATCATATTACATCTGGAGATGCAGCTGCGGCAGCATCTGAAACTCATGGTGCAGCTCATGCAGAGCCTGCACACCACTAAGGAGCCTATATATGTTAGAAGGTTTTAACACAAGTGCAACAGTAATCGCAGCAGATATTGATGCAGCATTCTGGATTAATTTTTGGGTATCTATTGTTCTATTTTTAACAATTATTATTCCATTAGTGTATTTCACATGGAAATACCGTGAAAGTAATGTAAAAGATGAAGATATTGAGAACTTCACACACCACACTACTTTAGAGATCGCATGGACAGTTATCCCAACTGCTATGTTAATGGTTCTTTTCTATTATGGTTATACATCAATGAGAACGGCACGTACAATGCCTGATGCATCGACTGCACTTACGCTTCAAGTTGAAGGTAGTAAATGGAAATGGAGATATGAGTATCCAGCCAATGCAAATGGCTTTGTTCACAAACTTGGCGGAGCATATACTAAGCCTACTGTGGATGAGAATGGAAAAATCATTAAAGATGGTACGATGGGCATGTCAGCACTTTATGTGCCAGCTGAAACTAATATCATCTTAGAAATGACAGCACCACTAGATGACGTTCTTCATGCGTGGTATGTTCCTGCTTTACGTATGAAAGAGGATGTTGTTCCTGGTCGTATAACTAAGCAGTGGTTTAACGTTGGTAAAGAAGGAATAGGTGAGTATGATGTTGAATGTGCAGAGTACTGTGGTACGGATCACTCATATATGTACTCTAGACTTGTTGTTATGCCAAAAGCTGAGTATGAAGCATGGTTTAATAGCAATGACGATACACCAAAAGGTAACTATCTAAAATCTGGTGATGCAGTATTACAACAACATGGATGTAAAAGCTGTCATGCAATTACAACAGATAAACTACTTGTAGGACCGACGCTTAATACAAGAACATTGACTAAAGAGCAAGTACTAGATGTGATCAATAATGGTCAAAATAAACTTGGTTATGCAATGGGTGAAATGCCAGCTGGTTTAGCTACTGGTGCAGATGCCGAGGAGATTGCAGCTTATGTTGCTGGTGGTATGAAAGGTGATCAACCTGCTTCATTTGCAGCATGTTCTTCATGTCACGGTGAAGATGGTAAAGGTCAGTATGGTACGTCTCCAAGTCTTGTAAGCTACGATGTAGACCTTTTACGTAATGTACTTAAAAATGGTAAAGAGGGTAAAATTGGTTACATGCCACCATTCCCTTATGTAACAGAAGAAGAGATTTCAGCAATTGCTGAAGAGCTACAAAGTACAAAATGATCAAAGATTACATTGTTTTAACTAAGTTCGTTCTCTCTTTTGCCGTGAGCCTCTCGGCTCTGCTTGCTTATATTATGGCAAGTGGCGGTTTTGGAATTGACATGTTTATTGCAACCTTCGCTGTACTTCTTGTAGCCTTAGGCGTTTCGACACTCAATCAGGTTCAAGAGTATAAAGAAGATGCAAATATGGAACGTACTAAACACAGACCTATCGCCTGTGGTAAGATCTCTCCTATGCAGGGAATTATCATTGGTTCTGTGCACATTGTCTTAGCTCTTGGGCTGATTTATTGGTTACTGGGTCTAACAGGTTTGAATCTATTTCTGTTTGCCTTTATCTGGTATAACGGCTTTTACACGCCTTTGAAAAAGAAGAGTGCATTAGCAGTTGTCCCCGGTGCCTTACTTGGTGTGGTTCCTCCCGCTATTGGTTGGTTAGCAGCAGGTCATTCGCTTATGGAAGTAGAGTTTTATGCTCTTGGTATTTACTTTTTCATTTGGCAAATACCGCATTTCTGGCTTCTTGTAATGCTTCATTATGGAGATTACGCAGGAGCTGGATACCCAACAGCAATGCGTCTGTTTGGTAGAATTAGCCTTCAAAAGCTTACCTTTGTGTGGTTAGTGATAACGATACAAGCAGGGTATTTTATGGTCACTATCTTTGAGCCTGCAAGTACGATTATCTTAGTCTTACTTGCTATCACGGGTATTCTTGGATTTGCGAGTTCAACACAGCTTTTACGAAAGAAGTTTGAACTCAAGGATGCAAGAAAAGTGTTTATTGAGATAAATGTAGCCTTTTTGGTCTCACTTATCTTGATCAGTATTGATGAAGTACTTAAGCACTCTGCCGCATAAGCTTTACAGGAGGTAACTCCTGTGATACTTTCTAAACATTAACACAGTATAATCCCCCTTTACACTTTCCAAGGACCCAATATGAAGTATGATTTAAAAACCATTTTATCAACTGTTTCAACATTCAAAAAAAACAGTGACAAAAGCAAACAAGTCAAAAAGCGTCTTTTGTACAATCAAGCACCTATAGGTGGTTTACATATAAATTATTTTTGGGCGATATTTATTGCTCTACCTTTTATAGAGTATGCGATTATTTTCAACCCTGTGGTCTTTCCTATGTTAGGAATAGCTCAGGCGATTGTTTTTTTTATTGTTTTTTTATCTATTGTGATGATTCTTATCTTTGCAATGTACGCATTTAACAATAGAGTTGTAACGGATGGGATTACACCAATGTTTGATGAATATTTTCCTGGGGTAGATGTAAAGCTGATTTTGACCTCTTCGCATAGCCCTTATGCTGACTTTTTTAAAGAGTACTCTTTAATTGCAGGTGATGACTTGAGTGATAATGAGCTTCACGAGAAAATGAAGATTGCTGTTAAAAAAATGGAAGAAGAAAATTCTGACCTACTTGAAGCGATAAGAAGAGACCGAAGCTAAAAGAGGTAATAAATCTCTTTTAAGCCCTCTTCGTTAGAGATGATTAGTGGATTAGTACTAGAGATTAATTCTTGCTTGTGTAGCTTCTTAAGCATACGTGAGAGGGTCTCTGGTGTTATGTTTAACTCTGAAGCTATCTCTACCTGTTTTATATCATCCAATCTCTCTTGATGTTCCACAATAAACTTGGCTACTTTTTGCTCTGAACTAAGGGTGAGTTCTCTTTCTATTAAAGAAGACATACTTCGTAATTTTAAAGAAAGAGACTTGATCATACCAAATGAGATCTCTGGATCCGATAAAAACTCTTTTTCAAAAATATCAAAAGGAATTTTTAAGATTTTAGCTGCAGATGTTGTTATACAAGAAGCAGGATAGGGTATTTTTTCAAAACAGGCAAGTTCAGCTATTGAGTCAACAGCAGTTGCTCTTATAAGCTGAACCTCACCGCCTGACGGCTTAGACTTGTAGATACGAATAGAGCCTTCAAGCAGTATGTGCATAGACTTTGCTGCCTCTCCTTGAAAAAAGACAATATTGTCTTTCTCAAAGTTTTTAAGGCTTGAAAAGGAAATAAGTTTTGACAGGTTTTCTTCAGTCATGTTTTGAAAGTAGGTACAGTCCTGAATAAGTTTTAAAATATCTTTTATTTCAATCATAAAAGATATTTTATCATGAGAAACTTATAAATATAAATGAATGCTTTATAAATAACACTTGATAAAAATAAAAGTGATTTTTAGTGTACAAGTAGTATAATTATCGGATATATAGAAGGATGCGAGATGGGAACAGGAATATTTACAGAGCTTCACTTGGAGCTTTTTGGATTTTTACAACTGCTAGTGCAGACAAAATCCAAGACACACAAAATAGTTTATGAAAGAAGAAAAGCCTGTAGACGTATGGACAGACGTAATAAAACACATAGACGTGTAAGCAGATCATCTGATATAAACTATGATGAGCTTAACAGACGTGAAGGTGATAGACGTAATGTTTACGCGGACAGAAGAAGACGTGACAGACGTGCCTTAGAGCGAATTAAAAAAATATAAAAGAACATTAAATGTGTATTTAGAAATATCATTAGAAAATTATATAAATAAATACAAACTTTTCTTCTTTTTATTAATCTTTTAATCAGTGCCTCTTTAACAGTGCTGGAGTAAACTAGTCTTATGTGTGTCATTAATCACCAAAAGGCTGAATTATGTATACAGAGATAATGATTGGACTCGCGACAGGGTTTTTAGTCTTTCTTATCCTGTTTAGGCGTGTGATGTTAAAAGCAGAGGTGAAGCCTTGCGAAAACAGACTCGCAAACAGGCGTCAAGATAAACGTAGGGCGCATACGGGGCGCCGTATTCATGAGTTTCATGCAAATTGTACGACTAAGAATAAACGTAAAAATGAAGACAGGCGAAATGGCTGTAAGGACAGACGCCATAGAAATAGACGTCATACGTCTCAAGCAGCTTAGTTCAACTAGAGCTGATTCTTGAGAGAAGTTTGGTATAAAAGTCTTCACTAGAGGGAAGCCTTAATTTACCCTCTCTTTGCACGACTCCCCACATTGGCTCAGGAAAGTATGAGTCTTCTTTAAACCTTGCCATAACATGAATATGTACATGAGGAAGATAGTTTCCAAAGGCAGCAATGTTTATTTTTTCAGGTTTATAATACGAAAGCATCTCTTCTTCAACTATTTCCATAACCTCATACAATTTTTTGCGCAAAGGTTTGGGCACATCTGTAAGTTCTTTATATGCAGTAGTAGTGAAAATCTTCAACCAGGGTATTTCGGATTCATGTACTTCTATATAAAAGTCATCTGTCTTATAAATAATCATAATTAAGCTTTGTAGTTAGATGAAGAAAGTATAGGGAAAAAAAGAAAGGGAGTAAAGGGTGTAGAAGGATAAACCTTCTAGTACCTATCGCGACTTCCGCCGCCATCACGGTTTGAACGGCCACCGCCGCCATTTCCGCCGCCGCTTCCACCACGGTTTCCACCACCGTCACGACTTCCGCCGCCATCACGATTTCCACGGTAACCACCGCCGCCTCCACCACTACGGTTTCCACCACGGCCGCCGCCGCCTCCACCACTACGGTTTCCACGGTAACCACCGCCACCACGACGTCCGCCACCACGGCTTCCACCGCGAGATTCGATACGTGCTAAGATCTTCGCTAGTTTTTCTTCATCGATACCGATATTTTCAGGACCATTTACAGACTCTTTCTTCAGAAGAACAGAGATAACCTTGTGAAGCGCTGTTTCGTGATCACATGAATCACCTATTGCTTCAACAATTTGGTGTGCTTCATCAAAGATCTTTTGTTTAGTGATCTCATCAGCAAGAGCGCCTAAACGTCCTTGAACAACCTGACCCTTAGTCGGGATGTAACACTGCTCCATTGTCGTACCAACTTTTTGCTTGATACGTTGAAGTTCTTTAAACTCATGTGGCGTTACAAGAGTGATAGCTGTACCCTTTGAACCCGCACGACCCGTTCTACCGATACGGTGAACATAAGACTCAGGGTCAAATGGGATATGGTAGTTGATTACGTGAGATACGTCATTTACGTGGATACCACGAGCAGCAACATCCGTTGCAACTAAAACATCAATACCTGTTTGCTTAAAAGCTTTAATAACCGCTTCTCTTTGATCTTGTTCCATGTCTCCATGAAGACCTTTTGCATTATAACCAGCAGCAGAAAGAACGTTAGAAACACGATCAACCTCACGTTTCATTCTACAAAACACAACGGCTTTATTTGTATCGCCAGCGTCAAGAAGACGGATCATCGCGTCATCTCTTTCGTTTTCATCAATTACATAATAGTTTTGAGATATGTTAGCGCTCGTTGTTTCTTTCTTGGTGATAGCAATAAACTGGGGGTCTTTTAAAATTCTATCTGCAAGTTTTTTAATTGGTGCTGGCATAGTTGCTGAGAAAAGAAGTGTTTGACGTTCTTCTGGAAGGTATCCAAAGATTTCATTAATATCTTCTAAGAATCCCATATCAAGCATTTCGTCAGCTTCATCAAGAATAACTACTTTTGGAGAAAAATCTTTGATCATATTTTTAGAAAGCATATCTAGAAGACGGCCTGGAGTAGCAACTACAATTTGTGCTCCACGACGAACTAAATCGACTTGACGGCTGTATGAACGACCACCATAAATCGTTACCGTACGGACATTTGAATTACGACCATATAAGTAAAGCTCATCAGAAACCTGATTGGCAAGTTCACGCGTAGGTGTGATAACAAGGACTTGTACCCCATCACCTTCGATTTGATTAATAGATGGAAGACCAAAGGCTGCAGTTTTACCTGTACCTGTATGGGCTTGAGCAACAATATCTTTACCTTCCATAACCATTGGAATAGCTTGTTCTTGAATAGGAGAAGGTGTTTTAAAACCAACAGCTGCAATAGACTTGTTTAACGATTCTTTAAAGTTAAATTGTGCGAATGTTGATTCGATTTTTGTATTTTCTGACTCATTTTGAGTGTTTTCAGTTGACATTATGTCCCTTTGTGTGAGAGACCATTCTCTCATCACAAGTGGCACTTTGCCTCGATGAAAACTTAGTCTCTAATTTAATTTCGCGAATTATACTTAAAATATACTAATAATAAGCATAAGACAAAGTATTGCTAAATGGACTTATACTCATTTAAGCCTCATAATTTTAGTATAATAGACAGATTAAAAAATATTAGGAAGTTTTATGGATTATATTTTGGCTCTAAGTACGGTAGCAGGGCTCTTTACTGGAATTGTAGGTATGTATATAATGCTCTCTTCAAAATTTAAATTTAAAGAAGAAGAAGCGTATAGACTAGAACAAGAAAAAGAGAAATTAGATAATGATTTAAATCTAGCACAGAGTAGAATTGAAACACAAAGAGAAGAAAACTTAGGACTTCAAACCTTACTTTCAGGTATTGAAGTGGAAAAGGACATCTTAAAAGAGCAGGCACTTGAGGCTAAAAAAGTACAAGATAATTATATGGTTAGTGTTGCTGAAGTTTCAGAGTTACGAGTGCGCTTAGAAGAAGAGAAATCTCAAAATACGCAAAAACTTGAATTATTGAAAAATGCAGAAGAAGAGATGAAACTTCAGTTTTCAAAACTGGCTAATGAGATATTTGAACAGAAGTCTAAGGTACATGCGGAACAGAATCGTCTTCAGCTTGATACCATCTTGAAGCCCTTTAAAGAGCAAGTTGACGGTTTTGGCAAAAAGATTGAAGCAAACTATATTACTGAAACAAAAGAGCGCCATCTTTTAAAAGATCAGATCCTTCAACTTCGTTCTTTAAATGAAAGACTCTCAGATGACGCGAACAACTTAACAAAGGCGCTTAAAGGGGAAAATAAGACACAAGGTAATTGGGGGGAGTTAATACTTGAAAAGATACTTCAAAACTCTGGGCTGCGCGAAGGTTTTGAGTATGAGACTCAGGGTACCTACAAGGGGGAAGAAGGAAAGTCGTATCGACCGGATGTACTTATACATCTGCCAGATGAGAAAGATATTGTGGTAGATTCAAAGGTCTCCTTAGTTGCGTATGAGCGTTATATGAATGCTGAAGATGATAGCAGTAGAGAAGTTGCAAGAAAGGAACATGTACTTTCGGTACGTTCGCATATAAAAGGCCTTTCTGATAAGAAATATGAAGAACTTGAGGGGCTTCGATCTTTAGACTTTGTACTTTTGTTTATGCCTATTGAATCAGCTTATATGCTTGCTCTTGAAGAAGACAGCTCTTTCTTTCAAGAGACGATCAAACAAAACATTATGGTGGTCGGTCCATCAACACTTTTAGTGACACTTCGCACTATTGAATATATTTGGCGAAATGAGAGACAAGAACAAAACGCTCAAGAAATCGCGGAAAAAGCAGCAAATCTTTATGACAAGTTTGTTGGTTTCGTGGACGACATGGAAAAGATTGGGGGACAACTCTCTAAGACGCAAACTTCTTATGATGATGCGATGAAAAAACTTTCTACAGGTACAGGCAACCTTGTTAAGCGTGCCGATGATATGAAAAAACTTGGTATTAAAACGAAGAAAAAGATAGAAAAAAAGCTTTTGGAAAATGCAGGTGTAGATGATGAGTAATAATAGAAGGACGGTTAAACTGTCTGTGGGTGCTCTACTGAAGAAAACAAGCCGAGGCAGTTCACTATGTGAATGTTTCTTTAGTAAGGTGCAGAGTTATCGGAGTCAAAAGAATGTCACTCCTTTGGCATTAATGACAAAAAGCTCGGGAACTGAATCATGAAGACGAGGTTGATGCGCGAAAAGAACATTCCTAGATTGATGATTACTATACCAGTGGTTGCTATCGTTGTGCTAACCGTGTTAATCGCTTATTTTTATATTTCTTATCGACATGAACATTTTAAGCTAGAGAGTGAACGTCTGAAAAAAGAGTACGTGCTTGGTGAGAAAAAACAGTTAAAAGACAGATTGGAGTCCTTATATCTTCTACTGAGTAAAAAGTACACCAATATGGAAAAGCCGATGAGTGAAGAGTTGGTTTCACGTATCAATGTGGCTTATGACACGGCTAAGTTTTTACATAAAAGATATTCTCGCGGATATAATGAAAAAGCAGTCCAAGAACTTATCCTTGGAGCACTTTCCAGAATGGAATGGCATGATAAAAAAGATTTTATTTGGGTGACGGATAAAAAAGGAAACAATCTTTTAGCCCGTAATAAAGAACTGCGAAAAAACCTTTTAGACTATAAAGATGCGGACGGACGTTTGATTATTCAAGAGGAGATAGCTGCTGTGAATGAGCATAAAGAGGCTTTTTTAAAGACACGATTTGATCCAGAAAAACCACGTGTTCAACTGATGTACCTTAAGGACTTTGGACATTATGACTGGTTTTTTGGAACAGGTATGCATCATCTTGATGAGTATGAGCGCATAAAGAAAAGCATCATCTCAACACTGATGGCCATACAAACAGACCCTGATGAATATTTTTATATTGTCAATTCAAAGGGTGATATTATTTATCACCCAGAAATGCAGTTAGGCTCGAATATTTTGGAATTAAAAGACAAGAAAGGATTTGCTTACATCAAAGAGCAGATAAAGATGGCTAAGAGTGAGGGAGCAGGATATGTCAGTTACCTTGTAAAGTCAAGACGCTATGGTGTCATCTCTCCCAAGACAACCTTGAGTGTCTATTTTAAGCCCTTTGACTGGGTAATAAGTACAGGGTTTTATGCGACGAATATTCAAAATGCTATTGATAAACAGCAAAGTATTTTAAAAGAGGATATTGAAGAGGAAATAAAAACTATACTTATCTTTTCTTTCGCGCTTGCAGTTATTGTTATTTTATTGACCCTTGCTTTTTCGCGCCGTATCAGTGATATCTTTATTGATTACAAGGATAGGGTACGGGAGAGAGAAAATGCACTGCATGAGCTAAATGACTCTTTAAAAGAGAGGGTAAGAGTAGAGGTGTCTGCTCAAAGAGAGAAAGAAAAGATGCTTATTCAGCAGTCGAAGATGGCAGCCATGGGAGATATGATCTCTATGATAGCACATCAATGGAGACAGCCCTTAAATCAGATGTCGTATGTGATGATGAATATAGACGGGGCTTATGATGATAGAACTCTTTCTCGTGAATACCTCGATACTAAGTTAAAAGAGGGTGAAAATCTACTGGAATACATGTCGCATACTATAGATGATTTTAGGGACTTTTTTAAACCCGATAAGGAAAAAGAGGAGATTAGTCTGTGTGAACTTGTTGACAGTGCTATAGGTCTGATTGAGAAAGGACTGCAGAAGCATAATATTATCTTAGATAAGAAGTATGAATGTGATGTAAAGCTGTTGGTATACAAAAATGAGATGATTCAGGTCTTACTTAACCTGCTTAAAAATGCCCAAGAAGCCTTAGAAGAAAAAGAAGGTGCTCTTATAAAAATTCACATCCTTAAAGAAGACAACCTCGCCAAGATCTGTCTAAGTGACAACGGGGGCGGTGTTGAAGAAGAGAACTTAGAAAAGATATTTGAACCTTACTTCTCAACCAAGGCGCACCAAGGAACAGGTCTTGGTCTGTATATGTCTAAGATGATTATAGTAGAGCATATGGATGGGGATATTAAAGTTCAAAATACGGATGATGGAGCAGAATTTATTATAGAACTAAAGATAAACTAAAAACTACATATGGATAGCTCTGTGTCAATCAACAAAAAAGTAAATCTTTTATTGTCTTTTTATAAGGTAGTTTACTTTTAGGGCTTGCTTCTTTAGGCCTTATAAACCCTAAGTTTGTACCCAACACCTGAGATATTATCTAGCGCGTCATCAGGAAGCTTTTTTCTAAGCGCACGTACTAAGGAACGAATAGCATCTGAACTCATGCCTTCATACGGCCATACCTGCGACTCTATCTCTTCATAAGTGACTACACGTGAAGTGTTGAAGGCTAACAGATCCAAAAAAAGAAGCTCATTCTTAGTTAACTTAACAGGCTCTCCATCATACAAGATCTCTTTGGAGTAAGCATTATAAGCACAGGTTGCAGATAGGGGTAGAGAAAATTTTGACTTATCTTCCATACGTTCTATTGAGAGCTCTAGCGCACCCATCAGCTTGTCTTTGGTAATAGGTTTGACAATATATTTTACAAGCTGAAGCTCAACAGCCTTTAAGAGGTAGTCTTGATCTGTATATGCCGTAGCCACAATGATAGGTGTTTTAAGGTCTTCTGCACGAATATAACGTGCCATATCTATACCATTCATCTTGGGCATAGAGATGTCCGTGATGATGATGTCAGGCTTTTTATCTCTCCAGATAGAAAGGGCTTCTTTTCCATTCTCAGCCTCTAAGACCTCTTTACAAAGACGAGAAAGATATTCCACCGCGACCTTTCGAACGTCAGCATCATCTTCAACATATAAAATTGTATAGTTTTTTAATATTTCTTTGTTCATCTGTTTTCCTGTTTAATTATACGTAAATTATAGCTTAATATTGTGTGTCTTACTTATTTTCTGTTTTAACTTGTGAATACTGAAACTATCTTAGTCAGAAGAATTGAAAACTAGTGTACAATATAGGTATTAAAGGTGTATTTGGATGAGAATATTGATGTTAGAGGATGATAGAGCACTTTCTGAATTAGTGGGTACTTTTTTATCCAAAGAGTTTAGAGTTGATCGTGTTTTTGACACAGATGAGGCTAAAGCATATATACAGAGATATGATTATGATGTCGCCTTACTTGATCGAAACATTGACGGGGTTGATGTTGGCTTAGAACTTGTTGATAAGATAAAAACTAAAAATCCTTCTACGGGTGTTATCGTCATATCTGCTTATGGAACCGTTTCAGATAAGATAGAAGGGCTTAATGTCGGTGCAGATGATTATCTTGAAAAGCCTTTTGACTTTGATGAACTTTATGCACGTATTTATGCGCTCTCTCGTCGTCATAATGCTCAAACAAATATGGACATAGAGGGTATGGTCTGTGATTTGACAGCATCTACGATAAGCTACGAGGGAAAAAATATTGACCTGAGTAAAAAAGAGTCAGACCTGTTTTTTTATCTTTTAAAAAATAAGAATAAACTCTATTCCAGTGACGACCTTTTAGATGCACTTTATCTTCATCCTGAAGACCTGGCCTCCAGCACCATACGTGTGACCATCGCACATATAAGAAAAAAACTTCCGGTGGATTTGATCAAGACGGTCAAGACGCGTGGATATATAATCGAATTATAAAGGGTTATTATGAGAAGTATGCAGTCAAACATCATAATATTTTTCTTTCTCTCTGCCTTGCTTGCTATGAGCTTCACACTTGTTTATGTGACCTATTCTTATCATCAACAATTAAAAGAAAACATAGGTGGTGCACTTGACCTTATACTTTCTGATATTAAACGGGAACACTTAGCCGACAATTTACATCAAGAAGAGCTCCAAGCCTTTGTTTACGAGTTGGAACAAAACAGTTTAGGCAAACTGTTTGATGATTTACAAATGAACATCAGCAATGAAGTCCTAGAGCCAGATGAAGACCGTATTATTTCTAAGCTAGATATTTCAAAAGACAGGTTTTTATATCTCTCATGCTCGCAGGAACTTCTGCATGCGGAGGTCTTGAGTTTTGCACTTAAAAGCTTAGGGCTGTTTTCCATTATCTTTATGGTAATGGTCGGGTTTTTCTCGATTTTTGTTAAATGGCAATTTAAATCACTTCACTGTTTGGTTGACTTTTGTAGTTCTTATAAAGATGATAAAACGGGACTACCCGCGTGTGATGGTACCTTTGAGGTGAAGAGTTTGCGTAATGCCATTCTTTCATTGATAGACACAAATGACTACCTTTGTAATCAAAAACAAGAGCTTTTTAAAGAAGCAGCCCATGAGCTTAAGTCTCCTATCGCTGTTTTAAAAGCGCGATTGTCATTATTTGAACATGACGAGCAGATGGACAAAAAAGAGTTTGTCTTTAAGTCTCAAGAAGATATCTCTCACATCATCTCCAAGCTTAAAGAGCTTATCTTTTTAAAGTCTATCGAGTGGGATATGCAACTGCCGCGAGAAAATGTAAATATGGAAGATAACTGTAAGATGATGCAAGATGCTTTTGAACCAATACTGCGTAAGAAGTCTGTTATGGTTGACGCTAATTGGGAAGAGAGTTTTGTTATACATACTTATAAAGAGGCTATGCAGAAGGTCCTTCAAGCAGTATTTGAAAATATTTTTATTCATACAAAAGCAAACTCGACTATCTTGGTTAAAGCAAAACCTAATGAGATCTTTATAAAAAATGCTATTGGAGGAGATGATGACATTCCTCTGTTTTCTTCGTACATAGGCATGAAGATGATAGAGCGGCTTGCACCTAAACTAGCTTATGAGTACAAAACAAACTCAGATGGAAAATATTTTTATACCCGACTGGTTTTTCATTCTATGGATAAGGATACCTGTGCGATATGAAGTTCTTAACACAATACTATTATGAAAAGACATGGTCAAAGGTAAGTGCCAAAGAGGTGCTACGACTAATACAAGATGAGTTTCCGGATGTTCCTGCGGAGGGTACCTTTGAGTATGTCGAAGCTGAGTGCAAGAAGGGTAAGACCATTAAAATAGGTGAATGCAGTTTTAAAGAAGACCGCGACTAGCTGATTGCCGATAGGTTTTGGTTTTTTAAAAAGAATGAGAGTTGAAAACTAGAAAGCAGAAAGCAAATTAAGCTATACTTTCGCCATTAAAACTAGATGAAGACAGCTCTTCACAACATAGGACACATTATGAAAATTATTCTTTTAGGCGCTCCAGGTGCTGGAAAAGGAACTCAGGCGCAGTTTCTTACAAAAAAATACAACATCCCTCAAATCTCTACAGGGGATATGCTTCGTGCTGCTATTAAAGCAGGCACTGAAATGGGAAAAATGGCCAAAGAAGCTATGGATACAGGTAAACTGGTAACAGATGAGATCATCATTGGTCTGGTAAAAGACAGAATTGCTGAAGACGACTGTAAAAATGGTTTTTTACTTGATGGATTTCCTCGTACTATTCCTCAGGCTGAAGCAGTTACTGCTGCTGGTATCGAGATTGATGCATGTATCGAGATTGATGTCGCAGACGCGGAGATTGTAAAACGTATGTCAGGTAGACGTGCACACTTGGACTCAGGTAGAACTTATCACATCGTTTATAATCCACCTAAGGTTGAAGGTAAGGATGATGAGACAGGTGAAGACTTGGTACAACGTCCAGATGATAAAGAAGAGGTGGTTCTTGATAGACTTAAGGTATATCATGATCAGACACAACCTCTTGTAGACTACTATCAAGGACAGGCTTCAAAGATTGAAAAGCTACAATATATCTGTGTTGACGGAACCCTTGATATTACTGTAGTGCAAGAGACAATCACAAGTAAGTTAAGCTAAGAAGGTTTTTAAAAGTCCTCTTAAAATCTCTACTTCTTCTTCTGCCTCTTTAAAGGCAGATGCAACGCTTTGGATATCTTTATCCTTAGCAGACCTTTCCATTTTTTTAGCAATTCGCTCCAGTTTACCTGCACCAATATTGGCAGATGAACCCCTAATAGAGTGTGCATGCAGTTGGGCATCTCGTTTTGCATTGGTATGAATAGCCTTTTCTAGGGCTTCAAACTGAGTAAGACTGTCATCAAGATAGATCTCAATCACTTTTTTCAAGATGTCTTCTTTTCCAGCTAAACGTCCAAGTGCCTCTGTCTTGTCCCAGCTTAGCACCTCCTCATTTGGTACTTCATTGCTGGTTTGATCTTCTTGGAGGGCATTATGATTATTGTTTTTCTTAAGCCACTTAATAAGTATATTATTTAAGGTGTCAGGATTGATAGGCTTGGAGAGATAGTCATCCATACCTGATGCAATACAACGTTCTTTATCACCCTTCATTGCATTGGCTGTCATTGCAATAATAGGTGTCTGAATATTCTCTTCACCGCCTTCACCTCTACGAATAGCCTCTGAGGTATCATACCCATCAAGAACAGGCATCTGGCAATCCATAAGAACAAGGGTGAAAGGTTTTGTTCTTTTTGCATCTTTAAGAGCGAGAAGAGCTTCTTCACCATCATTTGCAACATCTGCGCTTAAGCCGAAAGTTTCTAAGATCCCATTAGCTACGATCTGGTTGGTCATATTGTCTTCAACAAGTAAGATACGTGTTTCTTGCGGCCAAGGTGAGATTTCATCTGGTTCATTCATGGCATGGAGTCTGTCTTTGGTAAGGAAGTTGTCTAATTGATTTAGGGTTTGGGCATCATCTATAAGAACATTAAGGACGTTAAAGAGGTCTTTTGTCGTTGTAGGTTTTGGGAAAAAGGCATTAAAACCAATCTCAGCAAACTTTTGTGCATCATCTCTAGTGCCTAAAGAGGTCATCATAACAAGCTTCATTTCCTCATATGCCGGCGTAGCCTTTATCTTTTTACCTAACTCAGAGCCATCCATATTTGGCATATGCATATCAATGAGGGCAATGTCAAAAGGCGGAGTGTTTCCATACAAAAGCTCTTTTTTTAGTCTTTTCAGGGCGACTACCCCATCTTCAGCTTCGGTGACTTCCATTCCCCAATACTCAAGTTGAACACGTACGACTTCTCTGTTTACAGGATTGTCATCTACAAGTAAAACACGTTTACCTTTAACGTCAACACGTGGGATTACTAAAGAAGCATTTTCAGAGATACCAACTTCAATGTCAAAACTAAAGGTTGACCCTTCTCCTTTTTTACTGGTTACGCAGATAGAACCTCCCATTAATTGGGTCAGTTTTTTAACGATTGACAGACCAAGTCCCGTCCCACCATATTTTCTTGTGGTGGAGGAGTCTACCTGAGTAAAAGAGTCAAACAAGTCAGCAATCTTATCTTCAGGAATACCTATACCGCTATCTTTGACACTAACAAATAGTCGTCCTGTACCTTCTCCCTCATCAACCAGTTTACAGGTAATGACAATCTCACCCTCAGAAGTAAACTTAATCGCATTTCCAACAATGTTGGTTAGTATCTGTCTTAAACGGCCCGGGTCTGAAATGATAAGAGATTTTTCCACCTCTTTGACATCTAAGATAAGTTCTACACCTTTTTCTTGCGCTCTAAAGGCTATGGTATGAGCAAAGTCACCTAGGTCATCTCGAAGGTTAAACTCTAAGTCTTCAAGATCAAGTTTTCCTGCTTCAACCTTTGATAAGTCCAAAATATCATTAATCAGCATCAGTAAGGACTGCGCAGATGACTCAGCAATGGAGACCTGATGGCCTTGTGTTTGTGAAAGCTCAGAGTTTTTAAGCAGGCCAAGCATACCGATAACCCCATTCATTGGGGTTCTGATCTCATGTGACATAGAGGCTAAAAACTCTGCCTTTGACTTGGCCCCCGCTTCTGCTGCTTCTTTTGCTTCAATGAGTTTAATCTCATTTGCCTTTTTTTCTGTGATATCGGTACGAATGGCGACATATGACTCGGGCTTTTTATCCTCATTAAAAAAAGGAACAATGGTAGTGTCCACCCAGTAGAAATGCCCGTCTTTAGCCCTATTCTTAATCTCATCATGCCAAATTTTCCCACTTGATATAGTCTTATACATCTCAATCCAAAACTCTTTAGACTGTTCATCTGTCTGCAAGATTCTATGGTTTTGTCCTATAAGTTCTTCTTTTGAATAACCACTGATCTGTATAAACTTATCATTTACATAGGTGATACTTCCCTTTACATCGGTGATGGCAACAATGGAGTGTGCATCAAGGGCAAGTTTTTGCTCCTTTACTTCATTTAATGCAGCTTGTGCTTCTTTGGAACGCTCAAGCAAGGCAGTCTCATTAGCGCTTAGTTCTTCAATCATATTATTAAAGGCCTCTGCAAACTGGCCTATCTCATTATCATCATCAATAGAAACAGGTTTTTTAATCCCACCGCTTGAGATGTTTTCAGAAGCTTCTGCCAGTATCTCTATGGGTTTGGTGATGCGTCTGGCCACAAACAAAGATGAGAGTAAAACAAAGATTATGGTAAGAAGTGCGATAAGAATAATCTTATAGGCTAAGGTGTAAGTTGAGGCCAAGGCTACATCTGAATCGATCTCTGAAATCAAAACCCATTTAACATCTAAGATGGATACGGGATGGTGCGTCCCGATAACAGGCGTTGACTTGGGTCCTGTATAGGACTGGATATATTCTTCATGCGCACCAATCTCATTATGCACATGTTCTGTCTGATATAAGTCAGTTTGAGGGGTTTGAATACGTTTATATAAGATATCTGTGTCTACACCGATACTGCTTCTTAGTTTGAGGTCATTTCCACCAAGTATATAGTGTAAGATACCATTATCTTCTTTATTGACCTTATCAAACTGACGGGATATTCCATCAGGATGCACTTGAACAGCAAAAACACCTAAAAGATGACCCTTCTCACTAATAATAGGAGCCGTTAAAAACCCATAAACCCCACCCTCTGAGGGAATATAGCTTTCAAAGTCAGAAAAATGTACTTTACCATCGTGTAAACTCCGTTTAAAAGTTTGAGCAAAGCGTGTGGAGGCATGTTTTCCATGTAAAAGGTTGCTGCCGAGGTCATCTTCTTTTGCAACTGTATAAAGGATATTACCCTTAACATCTATCAAAAAAAGATCATATATATAATCATAATGGCGAGTGAGTTCTACAATGTCATTTTGATAAGATTGAGTAAGCTTGACATATGGATGACTGTTAATATATTCAGGAATGCTTTTTTTTGTGGCAGCAAGTCCCTCGTTTAAGGCTTGCATAAAATGCATATTGTTTGAACTGGCAGACCATAACTTGATGTCTGTCTGACGAAAGTCAAACCAGTTGTTAATAAAGTTTACATACGATGAAGCAGAATGCTCAAGCTCATTAGAGACCGCAGTATAAAGGCTGTCAGAAGAGTTTTTATAAGCCAGTAGAGAGATGATAACAATAGGAACAAGGGATAATAATACAAACCATTTTAAGAGGTTTGTTAAGATTGATTTTGACCACTTAATCTTTTTATTCATTTTAAAACTTTATCGTAAGATACTCACCTGTAATATTAATACTACTTTGGGTATTAAGTCTTGTAAGTAAAGGTGATAAAAGAAGATAAAATTCTTTAAATATAAACATAAAAAAACCTGTTTCTTAAGTATTTGTAGTTATTAATTATAGTGAAGAATTTAAATAAAAGGGCTTAAAGCAATAAAATCAATCTGTATTCAGCTCGTTTCTTAAGTTTGCTTCCCAGGCTTTATAAGCCTTGGAAGTAAGGTGGATCCCATCAGTAGTAAAGGGTTTCGCCAGTCCTTTTTTAGCTTTGTCCAAAAAATTTGGATACATGTTAACATAAGTAAACTCTCTTTTTTTAACCTCAATCTCAAGCCAGCTGTTTATAGTTTTAATATCTTGGTTGATTTTTTTAGTGAGCTTGTCATCAATTACAGGCAGAAGAGAAAGGATATAGATCTCTTGCTTTTTTGAGAAGGTGTTTAATATCTTGGTGTAGTTTCTTTGAATACTTGAAAGAGGAACCTGGTTTAAAATATCATTTACCCCTATCATAAGAACAATAGTATCAGCTTGTGTGGCTAAATGCATACGTGAAAGAAGGCCCGAGGTAGTATCTCCATCTATACCCATATTAGAAGCTTTGAAGTTTGACCAGTTATGACGCATGGTTAATGAGTCACCTAGAAATACAAGCTTAGACTTTTTCATCTCTTGAAACTCCTGCAGTTTATAATCATAAAATGTCGTATAAGATGTTTGTGCTAGTAAAAAACTTACTAGCAGCAGACTAAGGGTGAGGAACTTTAACATTAGAGTTTAGTAAAAAACCGATTGTAAGCATAAGTGCGAGTACACCTAAGGCCGGAAGTGCTAAGTAGACATTAGCTAAAAAGACTAACCACAAGAGGATAGCACCAAGAGGGGTAGGGACCCCTGTGAAAAACTTCTCGGCCTCACCCGGGTCTGCTTCAATATTAAACTGAATAAGACGACGTAAACCTGAGATAACATAATAAATAGAACCTGCACCGGCAATGATCTTGATAAGAGTGCTTTCATTGCTAAAAACGGCTTCAAAGATTAAAAAAGTAGGCATAAGCACAAAACTTAAGAAGTCAGCAAACGAGTCAAGTTGTACACCAAACTCATTTGAAAGGTTATACTTTCTAGCAATCTTACCATCAAAGATATCAAAGGCGCCACCCATCCATGCCAAAATAACGGCAATAAAAAAGTTTTGCTGTGTTACAAAATAAACAGCCATCATACCAAATGAGATATTTCCCATAGTGATGAGATTAGCCATATTAAAGTGGTTGTCTGCTTTGTACAAAAAGTTCATAAATATCCTTGAATAAAATGAAATTATATCTTATTAATTTCAAGGCCTGATATAATGAAGAAGAAAAGTGTTCATTTTTGTATATACTTTAAATTAATAATGATTATCAAGTTTAATTAAACTTTTAGTTGAGTTTTATTATCATTACAGAATTGAATTACTATATAAATCAGGGAATTGAAATGAGTACAGTTTTAAAAATTTGTTTAGCGATGCTTTTAATTATAAGCTCTATTTATGCACAAGAGGAGAGACCTAGAAAAGGTAAACAGAGAAAAGATGCTTTAATTCAAGAAAGAGATAGATCACACTCAGTGAGAGAAGTCGTTCAGAGTGTAGGTCAGCTTGAAGAGAAAGAAATTTCTGAGGTTGATGCTCGTAAAAATATGTTCAATGAGGGTACGGTTAGTGGGCAACTAAAAACAATGTATGGTATACACAGTGTTGACAATCATGACAACCCCTATGCTACGGCGGTTGGTGCTACTTTAAAATATGAATTAGCTGAGTATAAAGGTTTTAATGCCGGGGCTGCCTTTAGTACGACACATGATGTAAATTCATTAACAGCAGACGCAGATAAACATAATTATTATCTCTCCACGCTAGAAGGGTCATATACAGAATTGACAGAAGCGTATATTAATTATAAATATAAAGATTTGAACCTTCGTGGGGGACGTCAGATTGTAGATACCCCTTTAGCTGATAGTGATGATGTGAGAATGATATCAAATACTTTTGAGGCCTACATCGCTACCCTTGAATTTAATCGATGGACCTTTATGGCCGGTAACTTAAAGCAGTGGCAAGGTTCAGACACATGGGCTCAGCGTGATAGTGAGGGTTGGCAGAGTACCGGAGAAGATGGCGCCTATTTTGGTGGGATATCACTTTCAAAGGTACTTCTTGATCTTAACCTTTGGTATTATGATTTTTCGAAAGACACCGATGCAGACAGCAGTACGGGAAATATAGCAAATCAGTCTGTCTATCTAGACGCTTCTCTTCATAATAAGTTTCAAGAAGATTTTTTTCTTCATACAAATCTTCAGTACTTGCATCAGAGTGAATCCGACAGCAGTACGATTGAAGCAAATGTTTACGGTGCTTTAGTAGAGTTTGTAGCCCATGACTTTGGTATTTCGGTAGCCTACAACAAGGCAGAAAAGCAAGAAGGTAAGGGGAGTTTCTCTGGATATGGGGGAGGAACGCTCTATACCAATATGGACAATATGATTATTGATAATATCACCTTAGACCGAGAAGTAGAAGCTATTGTTGCGGGTGTTACATACGCTTATGACAATTTTGGTTTTCTGTATGCCTATGGGGATTTTAATGGGAAGGAAGATAGCTCAGGTCAAAAAGAGCATGTTGTTGAGCAAAATATTGGAATGGAGTACGCTGTTAGCGAAGCACTAGTTCTTGCAGCCATTTGTGTTATTAATGATAATAAAGAAGATACAGGCAGCAACGCTTATTTCGTGGATGAAATTAGCGGAGGCAGTGCTGCTTATGGTGACTTTGTAAACTACAGAATTTGGCTTACGTATAATTTTTAATCAGATATTAATATGATATTCATTATCATTACAAAATAATTTTAGAAAGCTAATAAATGAGCAATAATGAAATACACTATATTGGGGCACTAAATGTCGAGTCATAAAAATTTAACACAATGTGAAAAAGGCACTTCGTGCAAGGTGACTAAGATTCACGCAAGTGGACCATTGAAACAACGTCTTATGTCATTTGGAATGGCTAGAGGTGTGGGGATAGAACTTTTAGAATACTCACCGGCAAAGAGCACGGTAGAAATCAAGGTAGGTAAGATGCGTATTGCACTTCGTAAAGAAGAAGCTGAACTCATTGAAGTAGATGATGAACAAAATTAAAATTGCCCTGGTTGGACAGCCAAACGTTGGTAAGTCTATGCTTATCAACTCCATCTCAAACGCACATCTTCATGTCGGTAACTTTACAGGTGTAACGGTTGAAAAGTCAGAAGTTCATTTTGATTTTCAAGACTACAAGTTCACCGTGATTGACCTTCCTGGAACCTATGCTTTTACAGACTATTCTATAGAAGAACGTGTTACACATGATTATCTCTGCAATGAAGAGTATGATCTGATTTTAAATGTTGTGGATGCGACAAACTTAGAAAAGAATCTTCAACTCACCTCTGAACTGATGACGATGTCGAAAAAAATCGTCTTAGCCATGAACATGATGGATGAGGCAGAAAAAGAAGGTATAGAGATAAATGAGAGATATTTTTCTGAACTAACAGGACTTCCTGCAGTAAAAGTATCTGCTGTGGCACAAACAGGTTTAGAAGAGATGCTTTATCTTGCAATCAAAACACATAAAGCCTCGCATCAAGAACAAAAGCTTATCTTTTCAGAAGCTCTTGAAGAAGAAATAACGACGATAACGAAGTATCTAAATAAACATAAGTTCAAGGCACATATCTCAAATAGAAATATCGCGATCAATCTGATACAAAATGAGAAAAAGACATACAGAACCTTGCATGATAACCCTATCTGGACAGAACTTCAGCCTATTTTAATCGAGGCGGATAAGCATATCCAACTACACCATGACACCGAAGATGTAAAAGAAGTTTTTGCAGAAGAGTACATGGCTTTTAATCGCGGTATTGTTGCTGAGACAATGAAGGTAGCTAAACAAGAGAATGTTCAACTTACTATGACGGAGAGAATAGACAAGGTTCTTATTCATCAGGTCTTTGGTATTCCAATTTTCTTATTTTTCATGTGGGGTCTGTTTCAATTGACTTTTGAAATAGGCTCTATTCCAATGGACTGGATTGACGCTTTTTTTGGTTGGTTTGGAGATGTGGTGGGAGCGACTATCTCTAATGATGATGTCCGTTCTTTGATTGTAGATGGTATTATCGCGGGTGTGGGTGCAGTGGTGCTTTTTGTTCCAAATATTGTAATCCTTTTTATTGGTATCGCCTTGCTTGAAAGCACGGGATATATGTCAAGGGTGGCTTTTTTATTGGATGGTTTTTTCCATAAATTTGGACTTCATGGGCAGTCGTTTATTCCCTTGGTAACAGGTTTTGGATGTTCTATCCCTGCTTATATGTCTGCACGTGTCCTAAAAAATGATAGAGATAGACTACTTACACTCTTCATAATCGGTTTCATGTCATGTGGCGCAAGGCTTCCTGTTTATGTACTTTTTGCAGGGGCATTTTTTGGTGAGTCTCAAGCCGGAAATATATTGTTTGCTATTTACATCTTGGGTGCACTTATAGGTTTGTTAGCGGCTAAGGTACTTCGTATGACGGCATTTAAAGGTATAGATGAACCTTTTGTTATGGAGATGCCAAAGTATAGGCTTCCTTCATTTAAACTTGTGTGGCATACGGTAAAAACAAAGTTATGGATGTATCTGAAAAAAGCGGGTACTTTTATCGCTGCAGCAGCTATGCTAGTGTGGTTTTTATCAAATTATCCTCATAACTTGATCTTAGAAGAAAACTTTGAGTCAAAGATTGAGATAGCATCTGTAGAAAATAAAACTGCCTTGGAAAATGAACTTAAAGAGGCACTTTTAGAACAGAGTTATTTGGGTCGTATCGGTAAGTTTATTGAACCGGTATTTGAGCCTTTAGGATTTGATTGGAAGATGGCAGTTGCCTTACAAACAGGACTTGCGGCAAAAGAAGTGGTTGTTTCAACCTTAGGTGTTTTATACTCTTTAGGTGAGGATGTTGATGAGGAAAGCTCAGGCTTGATGAATGCGATTTCGAAGCATATACCACTTCCGTCTGCAGTAGCATTTATCGTTGTTATTATGATCTATCTTCCATGTTTAGCCGCTTCGGTTGTCTTTACAAAAGAAGCCGGCGGGATAAAGTACTTCTTTTACCTGTTTGCTTTGACAACTGTAGTCGCTTATGTGTTGGCATTTGTGGCTTATAGAATTACACTACTCATAGTATAGTCCTGCAATATTTCTTTTTTTCTGCTAAAATAGTCTCATGATAAAAATACTAATGATTGAAGACGACTTAGAACTAGCAGAAGTCTTGACAGAGTTTCTTGAGGACTTGAAAATGGAGATTATCACTGAAGATGATCCTTTTAATGCCTTAAGTCGCTTGAAGCTTGAGTCCTTTGACCTTGTTATCTTAGATCTTACTCTTCCGGGTATGGATGGATTAGAAGTCTGTGCAGAGATAAGAGCCAAGCAAAACGTACCTATAATTATCTCTTCAGCACGTTCTGATATCAACGATAAGATTACCGCTTTAGAACTTGGAGCTGATGATTATCTTCCTAAACCTTATGATCCTAGAGAACTAGAAGCACGTATTCATTCGGTACTTCGCCGTTATGAGAGCATGGACTCTAAACCTCTGGAAGAGAGAACGGACTTTGATCTGAATGAAGACTCTATGGAGATCCAGTATAAACATAAACTTCTAGACCTTACCAATGCAGAATACGGTATTTTGGCGTTTATGATTAAGAAACAAGGTTTTGTTATCTCAAGAGAAGACCTTATTCATAATGTCACGGCTATTAATGAAGAGAGCTCTAATAAGAGTATTGATGTGATGGTGGGCCGTATTCGAAATAAGATAGGTGAAAAAGGCCTGATTGAGTCTATCCGTGGTATCGGATATAAACTTTTGAAATAGGTATCTGACTTTTTGCCTAGGTATTCAATACTTATTACCGTTATGATTGCCCTGATCGTAACGCTTTCAACGGTAAGTTTTACGATATGGGAGTTTTATAAACTCAATAGACAACAGTATCTTTCTAATATCTTTTCCAAAAATGAACTTATCCATCAGATTTATAAAGATGCGGTTGACAGAAAGCTTTTATTAGATGAATTTGAACGTAACCTTGCCTTGTATAGACTTCTGTCAGTGCATGACTATACGCTTTCTAATGCCATTCTTTCTGATGGTAAGAAGGTTCAAAAAGAGATATTTGATGATATTAATGCTTATATCAACAAGGATAAAAGAGGCTTTTTGATCTCTGACTTACTTCAGCAGAATTACATTGAGATGATTGTGTATGAGGAGAAGGTTTATTTCCATTTAAAGACCTCTATAGAATATTTCGTTCTCGAGGCAACAGATCTAGAACCGTATAGAATGGGAAACCTTTTATACGCTTATATGACTATTGTCTGGATTATTCTTTTCTCTTTTTTCTATATCCTACGATCTTTTTATCCTCTTCGTAAACTGCGAGACAGTATCAAGAGGTTTGCAGACGGAGACCTTCAAGTCTCTTTTGAACTCAAAGGTAAGGATGAGATCTCAGAAGTGGCAAATGAGTTCAGTAACGCGGCCAAAAAGATCAACACCCTTATAGAGTCAAGAAACCTATTTTTACGAAATATCATGCATGAGTTGAAAACACCTATTACAAAGGGACGTTTTTCTGTTGAGATGCTGGAGGATACAAAGTATAAAAATCGTCTTTTAAATGTTTTTATCCGAATGGAAGGTCTGATTAACGAGATGGCCTTAGTGGAGCAGATAGCAGCAGGCTTTGATCAGGCAAATAGAGAAAATTACAGAGTGGTGGATGTCCTTTCAGAAGCTCTTGATTTAGGATTTTTTGAAAAAGAGAACTACACCCTTGATATCAGTTCTGACTTGATGTTAAATGTTGATTATAAACTCTTTGCTACGGCTATTAAAAACATGATTGATAATGCTATTAAATATTCTGATGATAAAAAAGTCATTATTACCGCTAGAGAAGGAAAACTTCTTTTTGAGAACTATGGAAAGGGGCTGGACGAGCCTCTAAGTTATTATCTAGAGCCTTTTACGAAGTCAAATAAGGCAGTGCAGAGTTTTGGTCTGGGACTGTATATCGTCAGTTCTATCTTGCAGTCTCATGGATATGACTTGAAATATGAGTACCTTAACGGTTGGAACCGTTTTTGGTTTGAGTTAAATTAACCTATAGGCCTTGTAAGGCATTTACCTTAGCTACAATGTTCTCGAGATCATCTTGATTATGTTTAGCTCCATCGCTAGCTTGCATAATCGCTTGAATAAGAACAGAGATAGAAGCTTGAATCTCAGAAAGACTTTTTTGTGTTCTATCCGCAAGTTTTCTTACTTCATCTGCAACAACAGCAAAACCTCTACCATGTTCCCCCGCGCGAGCGGCTTCGATAGCAGCATTTAAGGCCAGTAGGTTTGTCTGATCAGCGATGTCACCAATAACGCCAAGTACATCTTTGATGGACTCGGTGTCAGAGGCTAGTTGTTCAAACTGCATTTGGAACTCATCTTGGTTTTGTGCACTTTGTTCTAAGGAGAGAGAAAGTTCTTCAATATTCTCATTTAAAACTTGTGTTTGTGGACTTTGAGTCTGCTCTGCTTGCATTTGAGAGTGCGCCTGTGTCAGCTCCTCTTGAAGGTTGGAAAGTTTGGCATTAAGTTCGTAATGTGTCTCTTTAGCCACAGAAAGTTCTTTCAACAGTTTTTTCTTTTCAGTCTCAAAGTCTTTCGTATCATTCTCTTTGTCTTTTTCAATAGTGACAATCTTTTCTTGAGCCTGTGTCAATTCATCTTTACTGCTTTTAATCTCTACGGCAATGTTTTCAAAGACATCTTCAGCGTCTGTTTGTGTAGAGATTTCATTTATGCTTGCCTGTAAGTTAGTATAACTAGACCATAAAATGAAAAGTATAATAAGTGTTAAAAGAAGAACAAAACCAATAAACAATAAGTGGTCATCTTTTTCTGAACGTGGATGCGTAAAGTTGTTTTTCTCTTGTACAAGTTCAAGTCCAAGCTTACTCATAGTGGAATACTCACCTTGTAAGTCAGAAAGAGTGCGCGCCTCTTCATCTGAAAGGTTTTCTACAATGGATGAGACATGGGAATGAAGTTTGTCTTTTAATGCCATGAGCCTTTTATCTGCTTGGGTGTCAAAGCTAAGGGCTGATGCGATGTTCTCATGTGAGGCAAGGATAAGATAGATAAGAGGAAGTCTGTCTTCAGCCTTGAGGTTCGAATTTAGTCTGTCACTGAGCTGATTAAGTGTTTCATAGCTTTTTTCAAATTCTCTAGTGTCAAGGTTAAGTGAGGTCTTTTGTGTTGACTCGTTTAAAGATACTAAGAGATAGGTAATAGTGCTAAGACTCAGTGCTAAGATAAGTAGTGTAAGGATAATAAATTTATTTTTCAGTGTATTCATAAGTTTCCTCAAGCATGTTTTATACCTTTATTGCTACAATGGTATCATGAAATATGAAATTTTGATTACCAATGATGATGGATTTGATGCTAAGGGCTTAAAAGCCTTAATTGAGGCGGTAAAAGACTTGGCTCATGTGACGGTTGTAGCGCCTTCAAGTGAGAAGTCTGCTTGTGGACACTCTCTTACTTTAACACGTCCACTGCGTTTTGTTCAGGTGGATGATGACTTTTATAAACTTGATGACGGTACGCCGGCAGACTGTGTTTATTTAGCCTTGCACTCTTTATACGGTGATACCAAGCCTGACCTGCTTATTTCTGGGATTAATCGTGGGGCAAACATGGGTGAGGATATCACTTACTCAGGCACGGTTGCGGGCGCGATGGAAGCAGTACTTCATGATGTTCCAGCCATTGCTATCTCTCAGGTCTTAGGGGCTTCTCAGCATGGCCTTGATGATGATTATACATTAGCTCAAGAGGTGATAAGGGACTTAGTCTCAAAGATCCTAGAGGGTGAGTTTCCTCTTCCTCACAGAGAACTCTTAAATGTCAATATTCCGCATGAGGTAGATAGTATAGAGTATCAAGTAACCTATGCGGGATACAGATTTTATGAAAATGATGCCCATTTACATAGAAACCCTAGAGCCGAAGAGTATTGGTGGTTAGGACTTCATCCCTTACGCTCAAGAAGACGAGAGGTCGAAGGTATAACAGACTTTGAAGCGATAGAAGCAGGGAAGGTCTCATTAACACCGGTTATGCTTGATTTAACAGCGTATAAGTCCATGAAAAAACTGGAGGACTTTCTTGCCTAGATATGAGCGAAGCCGTATGCTTTTGGGAGACTCCTTTGAGAACTTGCCTCAGGCAAAGATCCTTTTGCTTGGAGTAGGGGGTGTTGGAAGCTTTTGTCTTGACTGTCTTCATAGAAATGGGATAACAGACATTACGATCATCGACTTTGACAGCTATGATGCAAGTAATCAAAACCGTCAAATGTGGTCTGAACTTCATGAGGGTGAGTCTAAGGTAGAAGCCATGAAAAAACATTATCCTGAAATCAAGATCATGGATATGAAGATAACTCCTGAATGGGTCAACGAATTTGATTTTGAGCCCTATGATCTTGTCCTTGACGCCATAGATGATATTCATGCTAAGCTTGCTCTAGCGCAGAAGTGTTATAAAAAACTCATTTCAGCAACGGGCTCAGCGAAAAGACTGGACCCTACTAAGATAGAAGTCGCGACTATCTGGAAAACTCACGGTGACCGCTTCGCTTCAAAGATACGTTATGAGCTTAAAAAACGTCGTTTTACCAAGAAATATCCTGTCATCTTTTCAACAGAGCCGGCGCGTGTTAAGGTTAAAGGTAGTTTTGTCGGTGTGACAGGTGCCTTTGGCATGACAATGTGTTCACTCGCCATACAAAGACTTATAGAAAAGTAAATGGCAGTACGTTCTCCTTCTTTAGAAAGTAGCAATTGGCTCAACCATGTTCCCTTAAGTAAAAAAGACTTAGAGGGTAAGATAATCCTGCTTGATTTTTTCACTTACTGCTGTGTGAACTGTCTGAATGTCCTTCCTGATGTAAAAGCCTTGGAAAAAGAGTTTACAAACGAGCTTATTGTTATTGGGATTCACTCAGGAAAACATAAACATGAGAAAAGTGAAGACTCCATCAGGCAAGCTTTACTTCGTTATAAGATAGAGCATATTGTCATTAATGATGCAGATATGAGATTATGGGATGCCTTTGGTATTAAGGCTTGGCCGAGTCTTGTCTTAATTGACACTAAGGGCTATATCCACTCTAACTATCAAGGCGAGGGACATTTTCAGGCTTTAAGAAAAGATATTAAAAGTCTACGAAGTCAAACAACACTAAAAACCTTCACACCTACTCCTATAATAAATAAGCAGCCCAAGGGTTTGCTTCATTTCCCACAAAAGATTCATACAAGCAAGGATCTTATTTTTATTTCACATTTTGATGAGGTCTTGGTTTGCTCTTTAGAAGGGGAGGTCTTACACAAGGTTTCTGATTTACAAGAGCCTCAAGGTATGGTCTTTGTTAATAACAAGCTTTATATCGCTTTACGAGAGGGTAACTGTGTAATTGAGGTAAGTGAGGATTTTTGCACACAAAATGTTTTTCTTCAGAATCTAAGAAATACTTATGACTTAGATAGCGATGGAGAAAACCTTTATATTGCACTTGCCGGAGCGCATCAGTTAAAAGCTTATGATCTTACCACTAAAGAAGAAGTCCTTGTTATTGGACAAGAAAATTCAGAGTCCTTGCATGATGCTAGTTTTAGTGAGGCGGTATTGGCTCAACCAACAGGGATTTCGCTTTTAGAAGATGAACTCTGGTTTGTTGACAGTGAAAGCTCAAGTTTACGCTGTGCTTCTTTTAATGAGGTACATTCACATATCTATAATAATGATGAACTGCAACAC